>Ga0163109_10000326_pt1 | contig 38486 bp, 13 predicted proteins | sample CRUFie1St13metaG_FD_108704 | JGI IMG/M metagenome (GOLD analysis project Ga0163109, IMG submission 108704) | Marine microbial communities from the Costa Rica Dome - CRUD Field 142mm St13 metaG | ecosystem: Environmental > Aquatic > Marine > Oceanic > Photic zone | place: Costa Rica: the Eastern...
AAAGCCTCTATAGTCTATATTTACTTCATCTGCTTCATTTAACTCCATAAACGCAACTGCTTCCTCCAAATAATCTTCGTATTGTTGGGGCAATACTTGAATACATTGCCAAAGCGGTGCTCTAAGCAAAGGTATGTCAAACCATATCCTTTGTTTAGGTCTAACTTCAAAGTCTGGGTGTTTAAATCCATTCCTATCTGGCACAGGCTTGTATTTAACACCTTGAACATCTTTGGCATATTGATCTCTTAATTCTAATATCCATTGTAAATAATCGCGTAACGATGTTAATGATAATACATTAAAAGTATTAATAAATGTAATTGTAGTATTGTCTGTTTCTTTTAAAATACGTTGTACATTTTTTTGTAACATATCAAAGTCCATACCATTACGCATATACTCTGCTTGTGAACCAAAGCCGTCGACACTTACAAATACAGCAAAGTTCTTACATGCTGGTGCTACATACCAGTGGTTCCCTGAGTTTGGATTAAACTTTTCTGGGTCTTCCCATATTTGTATTTCTTCTAATTTTTGTAGCGATTCAATGAATTTATCCATTAATATCGGCTTAGGTGGACACATATTTGATGTTACACTCATTTCAAGCCAAGCATTTGGATTTTTATATACATAATCTAATACTTTAAAAGTATTACTATCCATTAATGGCTCACCTCCTGTCATACGAAACACTTCTAATGATTTATACATTTCGGGCCACCATTTCCAAAATGCTGTAACGTATGGATTTTCTGCCTGTGCTATTTTCATAGGCATTAGTCCAGAATTTTTTAAACTCTTTAAATTATTGTGTTCACCATCAACTATGTTATAAGGACCATATTCTTTTATTTCTTTTTCCCAACTATTAGATAGGTGAGGCGAGCAGTAACTACACTTGAAATTACATGCTTGGTTGAAATTAACTTCAACATAACGTGGATTGATGTTGCCATCTGCTCCAGCACTTGCTATATCTTCCCTGGCATTTTGTGCCCAGTACTCGCCACTCCTATAAACTCTATCACTTCTACCACCTACATCTTCTATACGCCAGCAGTAACTACAACCTTCAGGTCTTTTACCTTCCAGCATAAGTTTACGTTGCTCTTTTTTCTCAGGAGTATTGTGTAGGGCAGAAGGATTTTTTTCTAATTCTTCTAATGGTATTTTATGAGTAGGTGGATGATAGCAACTGTGTGTCATACCATTGTGTAAATGCATAGATACCTGTGCCCATTTGGCATAGCACATCGTAGGACTTATCTTGTCCAGTTGCTCGTTGGCCTTATCAGCGGCCTGATCGTAATTACTCATTTTTAAAATTTTTTATATTTAGAATATCCTGATCCATGGATAAATCTATTAACTTTAAGTCTGTTCTTTGTAAACTTAATTCTACAATACGTTCTGCGTATTCGTTGATATTAGTAGAGTCAATACCGCTAGGACTTACACAAAATGCGTTACAGACGTTGCTAGACGCACTAAACACCACTTGCTGTAGCATACTTCTTAGTACAGCATACATAAGATATTTATTTTCTTTATGTGGCCATGCTGTTATTGAACTACTAATGGCACAAATACTTACAGACTTACCTTGACTCTCTAACCACCGAAATAGTTTAACAAAAAATAAAAAAATTGGATTGTAGGCATTAAACATTTCCTGAGTTTGAGTTAATTGTATATTAGAAAAATTGTTTTTATCTATCAGTATTGCTATTTGTTCTTCAATATTAGCATTTAAAACAATATAGTCTGGCAAGACTTTCATCATTAAAAAATTATCAAAGTTATTGTAATCTATATTTTCCCTGCCAAAACTATATACACTGATATCTTTATTTTCAAACTTGCTGATAATTTTTTGTGAAAAGTCAGACGACTTTCCGAATACCCATGCTAATTCTTTCATTGTCCAATAAGGCCCTGCTCTAACAAATCTTGTATTTGTCTTTCAGTAACCATTGCTCCCCATCTTTTAGGATTTACAAATGTTGCTTTAAAAAATTTGCTCATTTGATCATTGGGATCAAACAGCATCATGCCTTGTATTTCATCATTTAGCCTATCACCAATAGCAATAGTTTTACTTTGTAAATGATCTTGATCGTCAATTGAACTTCTTTCTTTTTCAAAGAATTCTTTAAACCAGTCGTAATCTGATATTTGATTAGTGTTCCAGTCACTTAGTACAGTTTTTTCGCAACCTAATCTTGATCCGTATAATGCCCACCAACCATTTTCGACATCGGTTCCAATGTTACACCAAACGTTTAATCTGTTGAAATTACCATACCATATTTTATCTTTAAATTCATTTGCTTTTACTCGAGCACCTTGATCCAAACTTAACTTTACACCTTCTCTGAATCCGGCTCTGAATGCTTGAAAAGGACTAGCAGTCTGATGTACTTCACTAAAAATGTCATTCATTTGTATGTAATTAAGTTTCCAACAAAATTCCATACCCTCACCGTCTGTTGCGGCTTCATGTGTGTTGATACCTAGTGTGTATTCTTTAGGCCAGCATTTAAGTCCACCGTTGCCATACACTAAACCATTCAATAAGTTCTTAGCATTCCAACTGAATATACTTTCTGATATATCATTGCCGTCATGATCTTTTTCCGGGAACTCTAGTTGCTGGTTAAAAAACTCATCCATGACTATATTATCGCCATCTACAGTTATAAATCTATCTGTTTCACTTTGCTCAGCACAGGCTTTGTGAGCGGCATCAAATCCTTTTACACCATGTACTCTTTTTGCCCATGGCACTTTATTCAATAAGTCTGCCCAATTTTCTTCGCAATTAGGCTCGTCATAACTAATGTAAAATATATCTAATTCTGTTACATCTATTTTCATACTGGTTCTAATTTTTCTCCATCAATTGTTGTCAAGCATAATTCACACCAGCCAAAGTCATCATGGTCACATATTTGATATCGTTTTGCTTCTTTAAGTTTGCGTGATTCTTCGACTGCTTTTACCCACTCGTCTGAATTTTTTTGCCAATTGCTATCATTATTCCATGTCATGTTTTTACTCTATACACATACTTATCAAATATTTTCTTTGTATATAAATCACAGTCAGATAAATTATCATTTATATTAAACACAATTTTTTTATTTCTAAATAATTCTGCTAGGTCTACTTTTATTGTTTCAAACATAAAGTGTGGATCATTTTTTGTTGTAAAATACAAATTAAAAAAGTTAGCACCCTTAAAAGTAAAATCTTGTACATCTATATTTTTTACTATATTGTTTCTTAACTTATCGTTAACCTCCACAACTAAATTTTCCTTTGTTAGCAAGGGTTCATACTCAATCTTTACATCATAAGAAGATGATAGTTTTTCTTTTTTTCTAATAAGTGACAACATTTTTGTTGCCGACTTAAAACTTTCTAATTCAATCTGCTTATTTACTAATGTAAACACTCCTTCGTTTGCCGGGTCCATTAATATTAAAAAATCATTTACTGACTTATCGCCCTCTTCAATAATTTTACATTGTTCGTATGTGAGTTGAGCATGATGACAATCTATGTATTCGTCAGTATCTGCTCTTCCGTAATATTTTATTATACCATTATCATTAAAATAAAAGTGTCTATCACTTTGTAATTGTGCTTTACGGGCCTCTTCTAACTCATGTAATTTCATTTTCTAAACTCTTTATTATATCATCAGTAAGCCAATTTTTATCAACGTAATGAAAAGGATATTGTTGTTGAAAATTTCCAACTTTAAATGTCTTTATGTCATTAAAATATGTAGGCAAACTTAATGTCCATTTTTCATCTAAGAATGAACCACTAGGAACATCCTGTATAAAACTTTTCATATGTGTAAAAGTTGGAACTTCTGTAAGTTGATCCACCGTAGTTTCTTGTTCTATTCCTAAAAGTTGTATTGCTAGAGCATATACAACATCAGCACTTAATCTTTCTGGTTTGCCATTAGGCATGTACTTAAAGAAAAATCTTTGCCAATTTTGAAATATTATTTCTACTAATTTAAAAAACTCTGTTGCTAGTTCTGATTTTTTGAAATAGAAAAATGCTGTATAAACATTTGGTAAATCATTTTTAATAAAATATTCTCTGTAATACATATTATGGTCAACAGCATTTTCTCCTCTAAACGTTTTAACATTTGTACATGCCCATATATCTTTTTGACTTAATATATCCCACCAGTGACTTATATCTCCTGGAAATACCATGTCAGTATCTAATATTACCGTTTCATCATAAGGAGACATGTAATAATATTTCCACTTATTATCAATTTTCCAATCAGATGATTCGGCATCATCGTTCCATGGTATTTCAACAATATGATCAAATACTTTAGCATACTTTGAAGGCACTTTAGTATCTTTATCAACACATACTGTTAAATTGCTTACAGTACTTTGTGTTGCTTTTAAACTTAATGCTAAAGCATACGCCATTCTTAAATAATCTGTTTCGCCTGAATTTTGTGCTATTACAATATAACCTCTACTCATAATACATCTCCAATAATGTATCGGCATGTCTTTGTAATGCCCACTTGTTCATTATGTGTAAGTCTACATCTTTCCATCTACATAAATGAAAATCAGCATTTGTTCTTGCCTTTTCTACAAATAATGTAATATCGTTTACATCATTTATCTCATGTATATCGTCCCAATCAAATGTTTTATACATTTTTTCAATTGGTAACTGTTCCTGTGCTTCACTTTGAAAACCATTCATTACATGTGCGGCAACACTAAAACTGTAATCGTTTCTATATAATGTTCCAGGCAAGCCATAAAGTTCTTTATAGAATGGCCAATTTTCTTTTACATGTTTTACTACATCAAAAAAACTTTGTGTATATGCTGTTCGCTGAAAATAACATACTGTTGCCCAATACATTGTAATACCTAGGTCGTCGACTCTACGCCAAGAGTCTTCTCTTTTTGACTGTATATCTTTTACATCATGATGTAACATTAATTCGTTTTTATGACCCCAGCAATTATTTAAACTATCACTTAGTATCATATAATCAACATCTAATACTATTGTTTCATCATAAGGTGAAATATCAAATGAGTCACATCTATTAGCATTATAAAAAGATAAACTTTTGACTGTGTGATTTGTATCGCGATAGTTTCTATAATTTCTTGTTTTGAATTCCTGATCTTTGTCTGCTAAGATTAAATTCGGAATATACTTTTCTACATCTAGATTTTTAGAAGAATATTCATAAGAATTTGAGTCAGTGATAACTGTAATGTTTTCCATGCCCAGATTATATCTAGCCATTGAACTTGACACGCAGGCAAGTTTCAAATAATCTATTTCGGGATTGTTATGAGCAAAAAATAGTAATCCGTTAGTCATCCTGCTCTATGTCCAAAAGTTTGTGGACTTTTCGAGCCTTTCTCAACTTAACGAATTCGGAATGATAATCATTGGTGACTTCAAAATATTTACTAGTTATATCTTCTAAAAAACTTTTTAGATCTTCAATCATAATAGGGTTTTGGAAGTTGTCAATTAAAACAACTTCCTCAGTATAATCTTGTCTTATTAATGAATCTACGAATGTGATCAATTCTCTAGAGATTGTAAAAGTACCACCATTAATACTGTGAATTAATTTGGTTTGTACTTTAGATCGTAAAGCAACTATTTGATTGTTTAATGTTAGTCTGTAGTTAGCAAACTCTAATGCTTTGGTAAGTCTTTCGCTCATGTAAGTCCTGTGTGTAGTTTATAATACTATTTATGCGTTATAAACCTGATTTATGACTATTTCAGATATATTATAAGTCTGAATTTGTTGTATAAGTTGGGGTTGCTACTACAACATCAAAACCATTAGGCAATGTACCGCTATTAGGTCTGTCTTGACCAACAACACTTTCTAACGTTCCGTCGACACTATCAAAGTATCCTCTACCTGTATGTGAGTCACCAAATGTAAGTAGAAATCTTAATGTAGTCGAGTTAGTTGCTTGTCCTTGTATTCGCCAAAAGTTAGTTGAGTAAGCACCAGAACCTGCTTTTTCATATATTGTTTGATAACTTGTTGTTAAATCATAATTACCAATACTCGATGTTGTTCCTGAACTTGCTGTAGTTTGAGTATGATTCATTTGTACTGTACCTGCGGCACTTAACATGTTAGTCCAGTCTGTGTTCTGGTTTGAACTTGACCCGCCACTTCTTGACGCATTAAAATTTATTTTTCCACCAGCATTAAAAAATGCTTCTCTATGTGCTAGTGATGAAAAAGTGATTGTAACATCATGTGTTACACTTGTACTCCATGCCGATGTTCTTGTACTTGTATCTTTATTTTCTGTAGATAAGTAAGAATTATCAGCAGTAAGTCTACCGTTGTATCCGTTAGTGACAGTACCTTGAACGTTATTTAAATCTGTTTCTTGAATAGTTGCTCCGTCACTTACATCTGAAATTGTGTTTGATGCGCCTGTATATACTGCTATATCCTGAGCGGCATTAATTATATCGTTAGTATTTGTGTCTGTTATAGTTGCTCCTACGGATGGGTTAAAAACTGACCAACTTTGCCCCCAACCTTCTGTAGAGCCGCCTGCCGGTGTACCAGTAATTAAAAGAATATTATTTCTAACAACGTCCCAGTCTGCCGCAGTAATAGAATCTCCTGGGGATCTATTTGTCATTGTTGATAAAGCCATATCAAATCTCCTACTATATTAACACAATCTTGTGTTACTCTTCGTAAGTATTTATCAAATAATGTGGATTATGTGTCTTGAGTAAACCTTTTTGTCCATAGTGTTAAACTGTATTTTATACCTTCCTCTAGAGGTTCGCAGACATGTGGGTGTGTTACTTGACCCGGCCACATAAGCATAACGCCTACAGGCACATGTCGATTTGTAAAATGCTGTCTTGGGAAAGTTAATTCAGCACCTTGATAGTTTTCATTTAATTTAACACTACCACTTACCATACTTGCGTCATTGTGTAATGCTAATTCTGTCTGTGTATCTAGACTATATCGCATAGCAAAAAAATCTCTAATGCCATACATGCTCATTGGTGGCCAATATGCTTCTAGTTGCGGCCAAATGTTTTTAGTTAAATGCGTTTCTAGATGTTTATATAAATTAGGACACAAAGAATTAATCCTAATTTCTTGTGCCGGATATGCATCATCGGGTTTTGGTTCCCATCCGCCACGGTCATCACATGCTCCTATTAAATCAGCACACATTTGTGGTGTCATATATTCAAATGCTACTATATCGTCACTTACAGTCCAAATTTTATTATACTTTGCTATGTTAATAGGAATGACCGCACCTTTGTTCAAAACTTGATTTACAAGTTTTTGATATGCTTTCTTATCTTCCTCACTGCCGTTACCGTGTAATACACAACTGTAGCATCCAGTTTCAGCATTATATATTTGATTATTTTCGCTAACACTTAAAGAATTTGCTGTGGCACTGACACATTGAAATAAATAATTTTCTACATCTAATTTTATATTCCATTTGCCACTAAGAAACAAATTTTGGTAATATAATTGATCATCATCTGCTTTGTTTATGTCTGTACGCAACATCTCTTTTAAAACTTTTGCTCTTCCAATAAACATACCGCTATTTAAGAATCTATTCCTTGTATGAACTTTTGGAAACTTATTTTCTATACTTGTATCAGGCCATAATAAAGGCTCTGCTCCAAATACAACGTCTGCTCCAAACTGCTTGAATCTGTTAATTAATTCTTCTTGTGAGTCATTAATAATTACATCGTATCCATCTACAAACATTACTATATCATGATTGTCAACATTACGCAATCTACTTCTAAGGTAATGTACTTTATGACCGCCTCCTGGGCCGTCTGCCATTACACCACCTTGCCATTTCTCGCCAACACCTAACATTTCTAAATTTAAGTCATGTCGTTTACAACTTTCAATTAATTGCTCTGCTTTTTTACTTTCGGTTGCTACTGTGAATAATTTAAAGTCTTTCCATTCTTTAAATCTTACTCTATTCTCAGTATCTGTTTTACCTATATTAGATTCTCTTGGATGTTGAGTAAATACATTTACTTTGTATGCTAATCCTTTAAGTTTTGGAATGTCAGCAAACTCTGGGTACTTGTCTGCTAATGGACTTGTGCCTAGCATCATAGGTAAATATTCGTCTGCCGGAATAATATTTTGTACAGCAACTTTATTAAGTAATTTGCCTGCTCCTTCGACACTTAGGGCATAAGCCGATGTCCAATAGCAATATCCTGGTATTTCAAAAACATCATCAAAACTTTGCTGATTCTTATCCATATTATATTTAGACAAATATATTAAATCAAAATCATCTAATCGTTCTTTTATTTGTGCTATGTTGTATGTGTTAGAAGTATGATTAAGATCATCTTCCATGATTACACCTGGCTCCCCACTTGTTACAATTTTGCTCCACGCCATTATGTGACTGAGAGTACAACCAACTTCACCTGGTGTTAAAGGCCTATCTTCTAATGGGTCTAACCATCTTTCGCAGACTTTCATTTTATTATCTAAAACTTTTTGATAATCAACAAGATTTCCGTCTACTGCTTCTATTCTTTCATAATCTTTTATTTCAAGTTTAGAAAATAAATCTTCAGTATTCTGCTTACGATCTTCTCTGTGTTTTAAATTTATGTAGTAATGCTTCATCGCCAATGTGGGCCTTCTACCCAAGTAACTAAACTATGTCTTACACCGCTAGTAACCGGAGTAACTCTATGCCTATGAAAACTTGGAAATACAATAATCGAACCTTTGTTGAATGCTTCATCTGGTAGTTGTGGTAATACAGGATCAAATTCGAATCGGCCACCTTCGTATTCGGCTGGATCTGTTAATTGAAATACTATACTTAACTTTCTGTGGAATGCTCTTTTTTCTACCCAGTCCACATCATGATGCCAATCATACTTACCAGGCGAATTTGGGTCGCCGATGTATTTTGTAAATTGTATTTCGTTGATATACTTTAAATCTAGATCAAACGAATCTCTATTAACTTTATTTGCGTAGTACCAAATTTCGTCAACTAGAGATTTTTCTACTTTTGGATTGAGCCATCTTATTTCGCTTTTACGATATGAGTCGTCTTGCTGGCCATTTTCAAAACCAATTATTGCGTCGTTGGGTGTATAATTTTCTGTAGCATAATCTATTAGATAATCACACCAATTGTGATCTAATGCTTGATCAAAAAATAACCAGAAATCATCTCTCATAATACTAGTTATGACAATTTGTTTAAGTTTATGTAATTATTTGACGCCAATAATTATTTCGATGAGTTGATCTTCGAATGTTTCTTTATCTACTAAAGATCTACCAATGATACATCTTGGATCATAATCATTACTACCTAATGCTTTAGCAAAGCCTGGCTTACTGCCACTTACTAGTCTTTCACCTTTTTTGACTCTGCCCTCAACTTTACATGGTACACGACCTTGTAATGCTACAGGAACACCTTCTGCTTCACTGTTCATTAAGTATGCTGGATTAGTCGATACTACTCCAAATACTGCCGGGTCATTAAATTCTTTTGTTTCCGTAACTTCAGCACTACCACCTATTTTAACAACTGTTCCTGCCTCATAATCTGAGTCTGCGGAATACATCTCAGCCAAGTCAGCATATTGAGCCGCTGTTGCTGTTCCATTAAATGTTTCAGCATATACATCATTCCATTTTAAACTGCTTGAACCTAAGTCTCTTGCGTTATTTGTGCTAGGCACAATGTCTGAATCAACTCTAGCATTTACTGTGAGAGTGTCACTGCTGGCGTCACCAATATCAACTGAACCTGTAAATGTACCATTAGTACCGCTGATTGCTCCTGAGAAAGTTCCTGTGGTACCTGAAATAGCACCTGCTGATACTAAACTGCCGACGTTTAATTGTCCTGAAACATCACCAGCACCATTTATGTCTAGTGAACCACCTTCGATTTCGCCACTTGCTGTGATATCAGTAGCACCTGTGATAGTACCATTAATTGCTAAACTGCTACCACCTGTTATAGTTGATCCAACAAAAAGTTTTTTAGTAATTACAGCACCGCCGTCTGTTCTAAAAGAAGTAGTGTAATCAGTTACACTATCAGCATCTTGTGTGCTTTCTATTCTAAATAAGGCACCAATGTTTGCTCCACTTGTTACAATAGCATCATCAACAAATAATTGTCTCCATCTGAAGTTTGTAGCACCAATATCAAAACTGCTGTCAGCATTTGGTCTTAAGCCACTGATAATATCAGCAACAAATTCAACACCATCTGACGCACTATCACCAACTCTGACACTACCATTCAAGTTAGTTTGGCCTGTGACTGTCAATGTTGAACCAACATTAGCAAAGCCGCTTACAGTTAAGTACCCTAAACTGCTAATACCATTTGTTGCTGTAATAACATTTGATATTGTAGCATTTGTAGATGTAAAGTCATCAAAATTAATGTCTGCTGTAACACTATTAGCAACAATGTTACCAGTAACATTTAAGTCTGAGGATATATTTACATCTGCTGAGTTGATTGTATCGATGTTTGCTGTAGTGGCATGTATTTGATGAATTTTATTCCCACTTGTACCAACACTTAGTTGAGCACCAGAAGCCGGTCTAATTGTACTAGTGCCTCCATTTTGCCCAAAATAACCAATGCCATTTACATGTAAGTCTTGCCATCTATTTGTACTAGAACCAAGATCGTAATTATCACCTTGATCTGGAACTATATCAGCACTTGATCTAACAATACTACTGATTGGATAATATGTGCTACCTATTTTTAAATTACCTGTAACACTATCTGCCTCAATGGCTCTATCTGCTAATGCTATTGAAGTATTAGCATATTCGTTTCTTAAATTGAAACCTTTTTTAATTTTTCCTGACGTACCGTCACTGCCTTTGAAACCATCTGTTGAAACTATTTGATCGTACCAATTAAAGTTAGCAGTATCTTCATCTGTTTGTGATATAACATCTGAAACTAAAAACTCAGTATGATCACTGAATATTGCCATAATGGTTTCACCACCTGGATGTTCAGCATCTGTCTCTGAATTGTTTACATAAGTCAAGGCATGGACTGCTCTAGCCACGCCTGCTGAATCTTTTAAGAATATAGTTCTGCCTCTTGTACCATAGGCTGATGGCGTACCTAAAGCACTGATTAACTGATATTCATCTGTGACAGTTCCTGAATAACTTGCTTCTTGGAATGCTCCGCCACTATAAACTTTTAATTTATTATCTGATGTATCAAAGTACATCACTCCGTCTGATAGTCCGTCAGTAGGTGCGGTTTCTGATACTACAGGAGAAATCCTTACCCAACCTTCGCTATCTGATTTATAAACTCTTAAAACTTTGCCTGTTTTATCATACCACACTTGACCTATTAAAGGTGATGCTACACTAGGTGCGGTGGCACTAGCAAAGTTTTCTAAATGCCTTATAGAATTTTGTACAAATACGTCCCCGTAGTTTGTAACATTCTTACCAATAAGTGTAACAGAATATGTTGTAGTATCAAGAGTTCCATCGGCTACCGTAATTGTTCTGGTAGCATCTGTATTTGAAACTGTATATGCCATCTTTTATTTCCTCTTTATGTCATTTGTATACGCAAGGTATACACGACTTCTATTATTCTGTTTAAACTTTTTTGTACTGGGTGAAATATAACATGCGTTAATAAGTCACCACTAGTACTCGCAGTAGTGGCATTCGCACCATCTACATACGATATAAGTCCAAGTTCGTCAAATATAAAATCACCCTCATTATTAGAAGATGTATCAAATGATTGCTGACCGGAAGGTTCATTAAGTCCTAATGTACATGTAATTTTCATGTCAGTAAAACCTGAACCTTCTATAACTTCCAACTTATTACTTGCTTGATCACTATTTTGTGCTGTATTGCTTACTACTTTAGCAAACGTTTTTCTATATAGTGATGCTGATGTCTCTCTGCTTTCGCTAGTGTTTGTACTTTTGTAGATAACTTTTCCTGAACTATCTACACTTGTAGCACCATTTCCAAAGGCCATAAAATGAATTATTTTATTATCTTGGTTACCCAGTGCTTGTGATATTAAGTAACCTAAGTTACCATAGTGAATAGCATTTCTTTTGTTTACTAATTCCTCACCGGTTTCCTTATCTCTAATAAGTATATGTCCGGAAACGTCAAAACCGATACTATCCGTCATTTCGTTTTCTGAATTTTCTACTTTTTCAATGTTATTATCTTTATCGTTCATATAGGTATTTATCTCTTTTATAAAATAGTCCGTTTATTTCTCCACTCTAATCAAAGTACGAACCTGGCTTATCTCTCAAAAATTGAGCAATAGTTGTGTTAGAATCTGCTAATGCTACATTGGGATCGTTCCAATATGCTATTTCAGGATCGTTATTTGAAGTACTAAACTCCTGTGAACCAATCTCAATTCTGTTTTGCTCACTAGCATCTATTACTTTAGTACCCGAAGCATGGTCTTCTATACTAGTGCCTAATGTACCACGTGTAATATCTTTTAGTGTATTACCATCTATAGCACCATATGTAATTCTTTCGTCGCCAACATATATAACACTTTCCTTACTTCCTGAGTATGGTGATGTTAGTTTTGTACTGTCAGCAACTGTAATAGAATCAGAAGTTTTACTTATAGCAGAGGACAATGTTGTACTAAAGTCTGTTGCTATTCTAGTGTATTCAACTGCTCCATTAAGTCCTAAGAACATTTTAAATGATACATTAGCACCGCTACTCTGCGAGCCAGATTGTACATTAAACTGTACACCTTCAAGGGCATGTAACATTACATGCTCTGGTGGTCTGTCTGGGCCTGCGTATCCTTTAAAGAATGTGTTACTATCAAACCCAGCATAAGTTACTGAATCACGTACAAGTTCACTATCAAGTGTAGTGTTTGCTAGATAGTTATTTACTACAATATCGCTATCATAATTATCACTATCAAATGATGTTTGATCATAACCAAATTCTGTTGCTAATATTTCATTACCAATGCCATCGTAATATGCTTTACTAAATAAATTTGCGTCTAACTCCTCGCCTTGGAAGTCTGCATAAGCAAGTATTCTTAAAGTTGTAAGCCTTGTTGCTTTCAATCCTGTAATAATATCATTTGAGAACGTGGTGTTAGCAATTTTAGTGTTAAGATCCTTAATTGTAGGATGATACACAAATAAACGTTCTATGTGATTTATTGGTGTAGCATTTGCTGGATCATTTATTAATTGACTCATTCTACTTTCTGCTGTAAAACTTGTAGGCTGACTATATGCGTTTGCTATTGTATTACTGATTGTAGCATTACCTAACGCCATGATATTAGACTGATTCCTATCAATAAATATTTTTTCTGTCATTGTCCTTACTTTGCTTGGAGCACTAATATATGTGTTTGCCCAATTTGTATATTCTGAATTACTACTTAAAATGTTAGCATCGGCACTGACACCTGGGTCAAGTATTCTTGCTTGTACTGATAAGTTAGGCTGATATGGCGGCTTATCAAAATCACTAGCAAAAGATTTTGTAATTTCTGTGTGAGTTTTTCTATCGTTGAAATCTCTTAATTTACTTGTATAAGGTTTTACAGTTTTAATATAATCGCTCATATCACCAAATGGGTCGATCTTAGTACTAATCTTCTGTTCAAGATTATCAGCACTTTGTCTTATATTAAAGTACGACGACTTAAAGAACCATTCGGTTTGATATTGTTCAGTAAGAATATAATTCAGCATAGCAAAATACATTTTGTTTGTTAAGTTTCCAGATTTGAAAACAATTTCAATTATATTTCGCAATAGTTGTCTTATTTCTAATGCTAAAATAGAATCTTGTTTATTTCTATAAAACTCTGGTTTAATTCTGAGTGTACCATTCACAACTTTTACTAGATTATATTCTTTAGCAACCGAGTCATACTCGTAAATTCTATCTGGATTATTTTCATCAATTAATCTTACAAATACACCGTCCTCAACATTTGTCAGTGCTAACATATCTTTGAAAGATTTAACACTTAATCTTGCCTTTACATCGCTACTAATAAATCCTTCTTCTACCCAATCAACTATTTCGTACAAATTATTTGTGGCAATATTACTATCCCACCCTTTGTAAACATCAGAAGTTAGTATTATCTTAGAGATTTCTCTGTTTAAGAAAGTTCTCAATGTGCGTCTGGCTTCATTTACCTTCATAAACATTGTTTGTCTTGGTCTTATCTTTATACCATACATTTCATACTTGTTTAGATTTTTATCAGGTACAATATTACCCTGACTGTCTTCACCAGCAATGCTATCTATAAATTTGTTTATTAAGTCCTCTGGTATTCGTGACAGTTCAGCATTTTCACCAAGTAGTGTATATGTTTCGTGTTTGTTTTCGTACTTGGTATCTTTTCTGCTAAAATTAGATTGTAATACACTATTATCATCTGTTAAATACTCTTTGAGATTATTGAACAGCATTGTATTTTTATCAACAACACCGTATGTAGGTATTAACTCATTTTTTGGAGATTCAATAAATCTTTCTACTTGTCTCGCTGATATTGTTCTATCTGTTTTACCTTCTGGAATACTCTCCAAACCTCTAACCCAATAATAATAAGTATTAGAGTAAGCATTGGTTTTTCTATTAAATACTTGATCTATTACATAATCGTCTAATGAGAATGGAGTCCCTTGACCTGTATACTCGCTTGGTATATCTTTACTTTCAATCCACTCATAAACTTCGAATGAAGAACCTGTAACATATGATCCCCAATAATCTGCTCTATAATCTACAGATGCTTGTTCATACCATCTAACTCTCATTGCCCCGGTGTTCCACCATAATTCTCCAACATTGTCTTTACTGAAGTTACTACCGTCATTATTATAATGGACTGGGTCACCGTCACTTATATATGTTAAATTTCTCTCTGCCTCTGGAACAATAAACCCTTTAAATGGATCGTGTAATGTTACATCAGTAACTCTTTCGCCATTGTCTTTCTGATATACTAAAGCATTTTTAAGTTTACTACTGTCAACTAATTTATCCTGTCTTAGTTTAATTGAGCCGTCTTCTAAATGTGCCCAACCTGTAACATCGTATCTGTCAATCCAATTTTTTCCACCATCCTCTTTAATATCAAAAGGAACTTGGAATCTTCTAGATTCTAAATACAATACGTCTACATCGGATTGTAATCCACTATTCATTACTGAGGAACCGTCAACTTTGCTAAGATCGTATCTGAATATATTACCAAATCCAGTACTTGTTAATCCTTCGAACTCTGGTGGTACAGATACGTTGTACATAATTAAACTATCACCATCACCACTCCTGTTAAATGGATTACCGTCACCTGTTTGATTACCGTCACCTACTCCAAAGTCTGTACCCGGGTTGCCAACCTCTGCTCTAAATCCAATTGCCTGCGGACTATACTCCCCTTGTGGTATACCTATTGCTCCTAATGTACCAGGAACAATATCACTTAATTCAAATCCGTCACCATCAGATGTAAATACCAATTGTTGTACATCTGGATTAACATCTACTACTTCTGCTGTAAGTCCTCCGTCTGGTCCTACTTGCGTATTAATAACATCTGCTAATGCTTCGACTGGTGTCTCTGGTCTGGCCGGGCCAGCATTATCCAACACAAGTTGTGGTGGTTGTCTACAGTCAATAACACTTCTAGCAGAGCAAATTACACGAGCACCAAATCCAGGTCCTTCTAATCTTTGTGAAGCATCACTATCGTCTACATATTTTAATGGTATACCTCTTTCCTGTTCTGCCGGGAATATTTCGTATACACCCCTGTCTAACACCCTTAATTTTGTGATACTTCCTGCAGTATTAATTTCGGTAACTTCAAACTGTGCTGACTGTTCTACCATATCTGGATTGTCTTCTGCTAACAGTTCTCCCTTGCTTAATATTGCTCTACCTTTAAATCCTGTTCCAGAACCAATTGCTTTTACTACCCAGTTTCTCATGGCAAATTCTGGCTGGAATCCCCCACGTTGTATTACCTCAAGTCTTGTAATTGTGTCTTTGTTTAAGTTATCATAATTAGGATCTTCTGTTGGAGATATGTAACTTATTTTTATATTAGGTGCCTTTACTGCTGTAGTATATTCTGTAATTCCAACATTTGTAGAACTATCTGGGCGCCTTGCTAAAATATTAGAATCATTAACATATGATAAATTTCTACCCGGTCTTGTTATTTCAATGTACCAGTCTCCGTTCATTTTACGATTCTTTCCGGAACTGTACTCTCGTAATGCCTCCATACCTAATACTGCTGGTGATCTTAATATAGCAAAAGTATTACTACTACGCAATTCCCACATATTTGGTTCTACTCCTTCATGAGCAGTAATGAATTGACCTTCTCTTATCTCGCGAAGATCATTATGGATTGCATTGATTTGGTTTATAATTGCTGATATTGTTGTAGTATCTCCTGGATTCATACTCAACATTGTTCTTAGATCAAATTCTATATTAGGTGATAGAGTATTTAGATCTTGTGAAATAATTAGCGACTTATCAAGTTGTTCGTATGTAATAGCATCTGGTAAAATTATTGGTGTACTAAATGCCGTAGTTTCGCCACCTTTAATCCAATTTGTAAGTAGATTTTGTGTCAGGCTATCCCAACGAGTGTTAGCCACTTTCTGTAGGTTAGAACCGCTGTTTGAATCATAATCGCTACCATAAATTATACCTTGTAAATCTCTACCATAGTTATGATCTGATCTATTCCAGTAACCTGTTTGGGGCATTACTTTGGAGCCATAACTTCTAAGATTAGAACCTTCTGGCTGTACATAAGTAGCATCAATTTTACTGCTTATTGTGAATATCATTTCTTGTGCGCCTGACCCTAAATTTTTATAGTCTCGTCCCGAAATCATTCCACCTTGATCATATTGCCCGTTAGTACCATATTTGCCTAAGAACTGCATGAGTGGTAATCTAGAACCATCTGGTGCTTGTAACCATATCATACCATAATCACCTGGCATCGTACTTCTTAATATAAAGTCTATGTCTATATTTTGGATAACAGCATCTTTTGGTATTTTATTAAAGTTAAATTTAAATACAAGTGCTTCAGACTCTCCCATTTTAACATATGGGGTTGACACAGGTCGGTAAACTGTGTTATAATGTATTTTCTGCATCGCATTTGCGAGTCTTGTTGCGGTGATATGCTCTTCTCTTCTAGTTTGATTTCCATCTTCATCGATGGCTGTAATTGTAATAAGTTTATCTGACACATGACCCATGAATGGCATACGCAAGTATCCGGTGCTGACATCTTCCTGTATTATAAACAAGTCCCATTGCTGATTTAATGGATGGGGTTGATTACCACTAGATTCATCTCCTAAGGTAGTTCTGCTGTAAATTAATCTAGCATTTACATACTGCTCAGTACCATCATCTACTTGATTGAATGAGAATCCGTTCCACTGACCTGATATAGGATTACCTGACCCATCTAAAGCAGGATATCTTGTAATATTTTTAGAAGTGTATTGTCCGTTATCATCAATACTAATTCTTACTTGGATATCAGTTGAAGGATCACCTGGCTTTTGTCTATTTGTTTTGACATAATCGTTTTGATAATCATTCATATTTTCTATTGGGTAGAATCTACTCCAAAGGTTAGCAAAGTCTGGCACACCGTATGCTTCAAAGTTAGGGGATTTTTCTAAACCAAGTGTTGTTTCTACTTTAAAGAATACTCTATTTTGGCTAACTCTTAAAAATTTTACAATCCTACCATTAAATCTTTGTACTGATTCTGATATGAAATGAGAATATGCTCTTGTTTGTGTATCAGTATCATCATCGTCGTCCTCTAATTGGCCTGTTTGATCAATAATTATTTCTTCTTCATATCTATCAGAATCCATAAACACTTTAAGTACGCCTAAGGAATTTTCGCTTAAACTACTAAAGTTTTGTGATGGATTGTGACCATTAGGGAAAACAGTACCATTTGGAATCTCCCAAACACAAAGCCATGAGCCAGCCAATTCTGCTAACTCGTCAGTAGAAAATGCGTCGTAAACTTTACTATTTTTAATTAAGTCTTCGCCAAATTCTAATCTATCATGAATACCTAAACCAAACATCATCATTGCGCCAGCATTTTCATAATCTCTAGTTCCGATAAATGCTCTATACTTTCGACCTGATTCTAAAAGATCGTTCCTACAAGAAATTTTAAATGTAGTAGAATTAAATGCTTGACTATCTTCGACAGGTATATCAACTCTTTTCCCTTCAACTGCTAATTCCTCGACAGATGAGGTATATGTCTCAATCATGTTTGGAATAGTTTGCTTACTGATCCAAGTCTTATCTGTACCACCACCGCTTTCTATATATTCTCTATAGAAACTGTGACTATAACTACTTGCTGTTTTTCCTGTAACTCTAACAGTTGGTTCTAAATTTGCTGTGTTTGGTGAGTAAACACCTCTAACATGCACTCCTGGTAGTTTATTCCTGTGATCATTTTTATCAACAATTTCAAATCTTGTATCTGCTGGATTGTATCCTAAGCCAGGATTTTGAATCTCTATCTTGTCTAAGAAGTAGGCACTATTATCTATTGATTTTGGTTGTCCACCTACTATAGAAAGTTTATCGCCTATTCTATAATTAAAGCCTGTACTGTCTTCAACGTCTCCAGCATTAAAAGAAACATTAGCATCTTTTTCAGTTGTAGATCCGCCTGATCTAGTACCTTCACCTGATCTCGGAGTTAGTGCTAATCCGTCTATTCTCAAATAATCTGCTGTCATAAATGGATTACTTTGACTTGGAACACCTGTTGCTTCTGCTAATTGTATGCCTCCTGCTGATGCTTTTGTGGTTAGTACCTTAGGTGCTGTAAAGCCTCCGCCTATTGATTTTTGATGATATTCCTCATTAGTTAATGACGCACCTAGAGCCAAGTTGGCACTTGCTCTTGTGGTCTTTTCAACGTATGGCATAAAGTCACCTACTTCAGTAAACGGACTTCTGCTACAACCTAAGCCTAAACTAAATGGTACAGCACTTTTAATCTTGACTGCCTGTAGTATAGGTATGTCTATGTCATTAAAGCAACCTGCCTTTCTTCTTTGTTGTACAGGGTGTTTTGCCCATAAAGTTTTAAAGTAGGTATTTTGTTTTGTAAAGCCATCGTTATCTCTGTCACCATATGTTCTGTCTTTTTCTCTACCAGAGTCTGGGCCACCCATTTTATCGCCATAGCCTACAATCTTTTTGTAACCCCAACCTGTTTCTTCATTTGTTGTTTGTTCGAACTCTGCGTATGTTTCAAGTCCACCATCACAGAATGCTAATCCTCTGACAAGTAAGCCTAATACTAAATTTTGACCAAATTCGGATCTGTGAGCATTTCTACCTGACTTAGTAAGGTCATAGTTCATCTGTCTTAATTTGTGACCATCTGCTCTACCACCAAAGTCTTTGTCGTCGTGCTTACTAAGTTGTAATTCTATCTTGTAATAACTTACACCAGGTTTGAAGCCTTTGAATCTTATTTCAGCACCACCTAAATTTAATCCTGGACCACCTTTGACTTTCATCTGGGTCCAATCTACATTAATCCAGTTACATGTGTCTTTTCCGTGGTGTCTTATATCATACCATTTTGGCTGTGTTCCTGAGCCAGAGCCTATAATCTTTTTGTCAATGAGATCACCTTTATCCTCTGAAGAGGCTATCATTCTTAACACAATAGTTTTGTAACCACCTTCAATAGGATCTACGCCTCTATCGTTTAATATCTGTTCTACTAACCCACTAAATCCTTTTCCAGGTTTACTGGAAAGAATTCTAATAGTTAATGGATCGCGTCTATCTGTAACTTCTCCCCAACAATTTACTAGGTATTTGGTATCATCGCCTTTAACTTTTATTCTCTTACCACCCCATCTAATAGCATCTTCAATATAATGAAAGCCAGTTGTTAAGTCAACTACATCACCAAATTGTGTATCACCTGTTGCTTGTCCGCCTCCAGGTATTACACAATTAACTTCTTCGCTAGTTGGTTCTCCACATATTGCCCTGTAATCGGAATTTTGGGAATTAATACCGTCTGCTAAAGCACATGGATCACAGTTGTCTTGTAAATTTATTCGTTGATTACCAAGGAACATTACTTCGCCGCTGTTGGAACATAAGTTGCCATCAAGTACTTTTACAAATCCTGGGTTGGCTTCACAAAGATCAATTATTGCCTCGTTGTATTTAATTTTGCTATCAGAACTTGATAGGTTTCCATTTAGCATTGCTAGGTACTGTAACCATAATTGTCTATTTCCACCAGCGGCCATAAATGCTTGGAAGAAGCCGTATTGACCTCTTGCCGCCGCGGCTTCTCCATCACGACTATAATCGTTGTTAAGTATATTGTAGTATTGTTGAACAATAGCATACAAATCGTCATCTATTTCAACATCAGCGGGTGCCGAACCGGCATTATTTATATCAAATAATGATATAGAGAATGAACCACAATTTGGTCCTTGTGGTCCTTGTGGGCCTTGTGGTCCTTGTGGGCCTTGTGGTCCTTGTGGGCCTTGTGGTCCTTGTGGGCCTTGTGGTCCTGGCGTCCAACCTATAGGATAACAACAACCATTTTCATCTTCTTTACCGCTTGGACAAAAACTTGGAATAAACATATTTCCGGTTGGTGTACAATCTGCTATAGGCCCAGTTACTGATGGGTCCACATCAATTGTAGGTCCTTTAACACCTATACCGTTTTTGAGGTTATTAGTTGTATTCAACAGATTTATAAATAAATCTGATGGGTCCGGTACAATATCAGGATCAATAATTAAATCACTTGGTCTGAGATCACGTAATTCAGGTTCAGTTGGAAATTTTTGCTGTGCTATTGTAAAAGCAATTTCTTTATATTTCTCATGAGCATAATCGGCTATATCTTTCTGTAAGTACGGTGATAAATGTTTGTTTGTGCTATTACGATGGTTTTCTAAAACAGTTTCATTATGCATCGACTTATCGTCTAAGACTGGGGGTATAGTCATACCTGCTCCAATTCTTGTAAGTTTAGTAGCCTTATTACCTATATCAATAATAGAACCTAAATTGTTCATATCCAACATGTGTTGTCCAGTAATGGCCTGTGTAGCATATTTTTCATTATTTAATCTAGGTAATGTATCTACAAACTTTGTAACTCCTTGTTTGATATGATTTCCCAAATCTCTATCAGAAACTGCTACAGAAACCTTGTTAAGATTGAGTGTATTTTTAGGTACATTCACATACTTTTTGTTGTATACTGGCGACAATGGATTATCAACCATTACATCTCTTTCGCCAAACATAAATGATGCTGAGATACTACCTGTTCTTCTTATTGCGCCTTCTTTAAATTCTGCGGCAAAATTAAGACTGTCGGCTACTTCTCTTATATTTCTACTGCTTTCTATTGAAGTTTTTGCTCCATTAACTTTAACAGTATTCCAATCGCCTAGTGTATATGTAACTTGCTGATTAGATAAATCAATTCTTTCTTTGTGATTAGAAAATCCATATACTGGTACAATTTTAGAATCACCTATATCCGGATCTTCGGAGTATGGTGATTTATCAACTAGTGTTTGTAATGCTATTCTATATTTTGCATTTAAGTTTCTTTGTATAGCACCAGATATTATAAGTGTATCTAATTTTGGTCTTAGTTTTAATTCTGAACCAAGATCAGATGAACCTTTTATTAACAAAATATCATTTACCCAAAAACCTGCATTATCTTCTGGTAACGGTCCTAAGTACGGTGTTTCTACAGTAATTACGTCTTTGGTTAACTCTACTGGAGTAGCATAGCCATTGTACTTACCATTTTTTATAAACTTCAATGCTCTGTCGCTGTTTGCCTTATACGCCGTATACGATACAGTAAATTCATTAGTTGTTGCTGTGGCACCTGGTGCCTTTATTGTATAATGCTGAGTACCTTGATCTCCATTCTCATCAATTTCGACCATAAAGTCTAATATTTGATATTCATTTCCATTTAACACATGGCCTTCTACCGATTGTGAAAATTTAATTGTTCCTTTTTCGTATAAGTCTACACCAGCATTTTCAAGTCTGACATTTACTAATCCTTCTGAACTAGCCGCTGTTGTACTTAATACACGAGCATAAGATGTGTATTTTCCTACACCATGATCTGGTGACACAAAGTCTGTAGCAGTGAATATCTTCAATGGTAAGTATACAAAATCATCTGGTACACGATTTCCTAAGAAGCCACTAAATTCAGCAAATTTTCTATTAATTTTGTTTTCTGTGTCAAATGTGCTGATGTTAATATCTAACTCGCCGGCGAATCCTGCCCAGTCGCCTAATTCGTTGCTAGGAACTTTAGCAAATAAATTATTAATTTCGTATTTAGGTGGCATAGTAACAATGTTTTTATTCACATCGTCAGCAAATCTAATGCTTAAATTTGGAGTCAATGATGTTGGCCTAGTTGTAAGAGGTAAACTTAATACGGCATCTGTCCCAGCATCTACTATTGCTGTTGTGCCATCGAGACCAGCACTATCAATAGTGCCAGCATAGAATCTTACATTATCGCCTGGACCAAATACATTGTTCCTTCTATTAACTGAGAAGTGATAAACTTTTGTTGTATCAATATAGTATTGTAAATCTATGTTACCATTAAATCCAGTGAATGTAGCACCGTACTTTAAGTTACTAATATTGCTAGTAGGTATAACATTTGTATTTGCTACATTAATCGTAAATGTGTTAGGTGTAACTTCTCTAACTCTAAATGATGTATTGTTCAAATAGTCACTGGCATTTCCTGTATGCATTATTACAGTAGAGCCAGGTTTTAAGTCATGACCGCTATTAGTGATCGTTAGCCTGTTTTGTGATAAAGCACTATTGGCTATAATTTCTAAATTACTAGAATTTGCTTCTGGTATAGCATGTGTTATTATACTGTCAGTTTCTCCCTTGGCTATTGATATAAATGTTTTGCCTATGCTAACAATATTTGATTGCCCTTCTAAAGCACTTACATTTAATGTGTCATTTATGTTTACAACATCTGTGTTAGACAAGCCTTCGGTGTTTGTAAATATTTTACTTTCATTTTTGTATACTGCCATATTAAATGTAATATTAGCATTAGTAAAGCCTGGTGTTTTATGACCTGTATAGTTTAACGGCAAATATTTAATGTCAGCATTTAAGTCATCATCAAGCCAATCCTTTATAAATGACTTTCTTGAATTTGGAATGCCAATAAACATGCTACCAGCATTTGTAAAATGTTCTTGTTTATGAGGAACGTATCCAAATACTGTTCCTGTATTAAAACTACTATTAGCATTTGTTGTTGTAAACAACATTGCTGAATAACCTTTATCGCTAGGATCTGATAATTTAATAGGAGAACCAAGATCATTTACTAATATTGATTTATTTCGTTCATCATCTTGCCTATATATAACTGCTCTAACGTCACCAGATAATTCGTCTACTGTAATTGCGTTGTCTGAATTATCGATTGTAAAGAATGTATTTTGTACACTATCAATTTTGTAATCTTTAATACCCGAAATGTTTCCACCTGCTATAGATATTCTTAGATTGTCTAATTTTAAATTTGTTACAGGTGATAGAGTATATTTTACATTTAATTTTTTAACAATTACAATTGGTAAAATTCTATTTTCAGGAACTGCTGTTGGATATGTAGTTACACCTTCCTCATAGCCTAAATTAATTCTAACTCTGTTAAGACCACCTTGAATCATTGTGTTCTTAACATCATTGCTCCACCATTCCATTGGTCTTGTACTAGCACTAGGATGGTGCGGCATTAAATGATATTCATTACCTTTATTTTGATTTTTTAATTTATATCTATTTTTAAAACTTTGATTACTATGTCTACCAGAATTATTTTCGAATCTGTCTATAAATTCTAATCCCTGTGATATACCTAAGCCGTCATCTCTAAATTTTAATTTCACTACTGGATTATTTTCGTCTATTTGTCCATGTATTTCGGAAACAGTAACGTGTCTTGAATTTGGTGAAGCAAAATTAGATGAACTGTTTTCTCCTGGGAATCTATTCCACAGATTAATTAAAGTACTTGAATCGCCGCCACTATTATTTACTTCTGCGGAACCAGAAACTACATTCATTTGCATTTTGAAGCCATCTAATGAAGGCTTGTACATAGGTTTTGAATATGTGTCAATCCACCAATCAATGTCCTGTTCTCTAGCCATTGGCGTAGGATAGTTTGTAGTAGAATCAAAGGTTGCTGTTAAAGATTTAAGTGTTTCTAAATCTGCCTCTGAAATATATCTAAATTCTAATTCTGCTTCTACTTCATCTATTTTTCTAAATGACTCTGGTGGTTGATCAAAAATTGTATCAAATGTTAAGTCCATTCCGTTGCTTAATGGGCCAATGTACATTGGATTACCGTTATAACTGCTTGTCCAATCGCTTTTATTAACTCCGCGGGTACCACTAGTACCATAATTAATAAAGGCTTTTTCCAACATGTCTAATGATTTAGATGTATCTCTACTTGCTGTAAATAATAATTTTTTAAGATCACCGGCACTAACATCATCTCTAATTCTTATATCTGCCGTGTTGTCATTATTACGATCAATATCTACGATAAAGTTGGTTGTTAAATCTCTCACAGCAAGACTTGGATTCATTGTAACCACATTAGAGGATGGCTTATTTAAAATAAACTGCTTGCCTGATAAAGACGGTATTGACTCTGTCTTAACATCTGTGTTACTATTAAGTGAATCCATTCTGCCTAAGCCGTATGCTCCTATTTTTCTACTATCAAAATTAGAAATAGTTAATAAGTTTTCTGTGTTTAATCTAGTAATATCACCTTGTATGCTTTGATATTCTCCTTTATAGACTACTACATTAGAAACTGCTGATGTGGTTACTGATGTATCTGAAATAGTCGAGAAAGTAGCACCTGATTCGTCGCTTTGCCTTGTTTGTATTACAGGATAGATGTTTCCGGAGAAGGATGTACTATCTGTAGTAAAATGTACAAAGTCAGGCAGATTAAATTTTGTAACTGTAGCATTACTTTCTAATTGTACTGGATCTTGCCAGGCACCTGTAATTCTATCAGAAGATCCGCCGGACACAATCGCATGTATTCCTTGACCTAACGGTAAAGTTGTAACACCTAATTTATTGAAGCCTGTTTTTGCTACACTGGCATTATGAAATCTAAATTCACTACTGGTTACACTGAATGTTTTAGCAGTGACATTTACATCTGCTACAGTATAAAAATTATCTGGAACTGTGTCTACACTTGATAAACTACTAGTTGTTGTTAATGATACGTTTGTGCCATTTGTTAAATCTGTTAGTCCTGTTGCTTTAAATGTAATTTTACCTGTGCTAGGTGTTATGCCAGTAATTTGTGCTTCTTCATCTGCTCTTAATATAGATTCAAATCCTACAAAACAATTTCCTGTGCCTATTCTAGCATAGTCTGATGCTGTAATATTTGCTTCTGTAATGTAGAAACTACCAGCACCACCGTCTTGTGTATCGATACCCGATACTTCTGTTACAGGATAAGCCTTACCTACTGTGATGTTGGCCGCAGTAGCACCCGCACCATAAAAATATACGTTATCCGGAGTACCAGTGTCTGCTCTTCTTTCTGGCTCTAGGCCTTCAACATTATCGACAGTAACTAGCACACTATTTGTTATAGATGGATCTCTCCTGTCTTGAATAACTCCAGCACTTCTAAAAAACTCTACGTTTGATAGTGGTACACTTAATTTAGCAAATATTTTTGTAGTATAGATATCAGCAGTATTAGGTAATGCTTCTGTGATACTACCTGAACCGCCTGGAGCAATACTTGTAATTTTTCTGTTAATTCTTTTTAGTGGTACATAGGTTCCAGTATAAATTGTTCTCGGAGTTGCTATAACTTGCTCATTACTCCATCTTAAAACTATATTTGATAAATCAGCATTTTTTATAAGAACATGATTATCAAAGAATCGATTTTCACCTTCGCCTAAAATATTTCCGTCAGTGTATACAGATAATGGTGTATCTGTGAATAGCATTGTTTGTCCGTCAACATTATCGACAAAGTTTTTAGCACCTGCTAAAGTGTTATTTTGTTCTATGTAACCATGTAATTTTAATTGATATACATTCCAGTCTTCGTTTTCTGATTTAGCAAGATGTAAGTATTGATCTGCTATTGGATTGTTTATTCTACCTGTGCCTACAATGTTATCAAAATTTTGTATGTTAAATGCTTCCCATTCTACGTTTGCTCTATTAACATACCCTGCGTTTGGTATACTAAATCTAGTATTGCTTGTTGACGGCCATATACCTTTGTCTATTGTATTTGTAGGACGTTTAAGCATTTGCTCAGTGTCGTCTATATCAATTGTAATTCTATTATCATTAGGATTATCTTTAGTAACTTTGTATGTTCTGATACTTGTAGTGTTTGCTATTAAAGTGTCATTCGCAACTGATTTTATAGAAAGTTTAGAACCTGGTGTATCTGTAACTAATGTGTTAGCAAATTGCACAGTACCCATTTCTGAAATTGTAACATTTGCTCCTAAACTTATATTGTTTGCGTATTCCGATACATTTGAAAATGTTACTCTTGTTGTATTTGAAATAGCATTTGAAACATCAATTGCTCTATAGTTAGGCGAATTGAAAATTTCTTTACCGTCGATGTAAAATTCTATGTAAGGATATTGACCATCGACCTCTACAATATTTTGATCTAACATTTTACCAGTACCAACTAAATCTACTGTAAACGAATCATTTACAAGTTTTGAATTTAATTGACTAGAAGAGAGATTGTTTATTGATCTGTTACCATTATCAAAAGTGTAAAAACTGCTATTGACAGTTGTGCCGCCAATTGTTACAATAATATCACTTGTGGTTGTATTATTTGCTGTTTGTATAGCAAACCTTTGCTGTGGCTGATATCTGCCAGCAGTCATGTTTAACACAGATAAAGATGTGCTTGGGTTACCGCCAGGTAGTGTGCTTTCTGATAATTGGAAATCACTACCTCTAATATATAATCTTTTATTTCCTCCTGAGCCTAATACTTCTACTGTACCGGTGTCGCCGACTACAGAACCAACATTTGTTACAGGTACAACACAAGATGGATCTTGATATAAGTCAAACTGTGTCGACGAGTGGGGATTACTACTTCTTGTTGGGTCATGTAAAGCATAATAGTTTCCATTGCTTACACTTGTAAGTCCTGCTATTTTAATGTAATCTACATTAGCACTAGCATAAGCATCACCGCCAGAAGCATTACCGGTATAACTAGATGTGTTTGCCCCGGTACTTAAAGATTTATCTGTATATAATTCGTATTGATAATCGGTGCCTGTTTCTTTTACATAAAAAGTTGTATTGTTTAAAGCATCAAATCCCGTGCCACCTGTTACTCCTTGGAATAAAATTGTATCACCTGAACTAAAAGATCCTGTACCTATTGCGGCAGTATCTAGTGTAAGTATGGCAGTATCGGCACTTGTAATGCTTTGTATAGAAGCATTTGCTCTAGTTGTACTTGCTGGATTAAATCCGTGATTACTACCAGCATTTACAATTACAGGTGTTCCTGCTGTAATGCTTGAAATGTTGAATTTTTCTAGATCACTGTCTATATCACCAAAAGCCACAACATCTGTGACATTAGCAAGATTTAATTGTTTATTAATTTGTGATACAACATGCTCGATTGTTCTTGTGTTTGCTAAATCAACATCAACTGATATATTAGAAGCAGTTGTATAATCTGTAATTGAGATATTTGAAATTGCTGAACTTCCTGTTAAAGGAACATCAACATCAGCACTACTGAATGCCAAACCGTTTTGTAATACTTCGTCAATTCTAGCAACAACAATATTACCTGTAATTACTGCTACATTTGGTTTACTAGCATATCCATCACCGCCTGATGTTATAGTAACACTTTCTAATAGAGCATTAGCAAAAAGTTTTGCTGTAGCAGTTGCGGCATTTCCTTCTGTAGGTGGATCAATTTCTACTGTAGGCACTTTGAAATATGTTGTGTTTCTTTCGTAAACAAAAATATTGCTTACAGCACCTGTAATATCTTCAGGATATAAAATCTCTACTTGCTGATTGTCTGTTATAAAGTCACTTTGTTTAAGTGATATATCCATACTTTGATGATTAAATACGTCGCCAAACTCACCGCGTTTTATTGCCCACTCCTCGCTTATTTCTATATTTTTATTTGTATTAACAACATTTGATCTTAATACACTTGTTATAGAATTAGCAGTACCTTTGTTTCTAATCGTTCCTTTATAAAAATCAAATTGTGCGGCATCTGTAAGTTTTACATTGGCTAAACTTGTGCTCTTTTCAAAACCAATTAATTCTCTAGCAAGATCTGTTTTTGTAGGATCAATAGTTTGTTGTCCATTATCATGATAAAATCTTATGCTGTCTACAAGTAAATCAAAATTAGGTAATACACTTCCTGAACTAGAAATAATTAATCCTTCAGCACTATATCTTCCGTCCCAATTTTTACTTCTTTGAGTTTGTATATCTAGCCTATCCTGTCTTACACCAAGTTTATTATTGTAAATTAAATCATTAAATGCTGTGGTGTTGTTAATTACCATAGCATGTTCTACTAGTTCGGTGTGTACTAGGCAACCAAATATCTGCTTAGTATCTGGCGGCGTAATTGTAATTGAATTATCCTGCCTAACAATTAAACAATCTCTTATGTTAATCATTTTGCCTTCGCTGTCTATAAGAGAATATTGTTCTTTTAATGAATTCTTTATTTCTGAAATTTTTCCTGTTGAACTTTGAAACTCAATTTTATTAGCCATTGGACTTAACACAATACTGTCATTTTGATCATGATTTTCTGTAGTCCAGAACAAGAATCTTCTGCCTGCTAATAGCCAATCATTGATATCACTTATTGATGTATCGAACTCACCGAAGTCAAAACCTGATGCCTGTTGATGTCTACCAATACTTATTAGTAAATCAAATACATCTGCTACACTTTCATAATGTTTGTTGTATGGTACTTTATCAGTTTTACCTAACGGTCTTTGGAAGTATGTTGCTTGGGCGCCGCCTTGCGTAGGTATTTCTGCTAATTTAGTCCATTGTGCTGTATCAAAAGTTCCAGGTTGTACATTTTCCTTTGCTTGATAATATGTACTGCCTAACTTTATAAAACTATTTTGTGGGTATGCTACTGCTGTATCAAATATACTAAAGTCTACAGGAGTGCCTCCTTCTGCTACGCCTTGTGCTGGACCCGACTTGTCACTAGGAATAATATCAAACACTTGAGATACTGAGTCAAATCCAGATACTGAATACCCAGTAGCAGTTTTAATTATTTTTACACCTGTGTAGAAATTTCTTGAATTATAACCACTAGTATGTAATGCCGTTACAACATCTTCTTTGGGTATTCTTTGCCCTGCTGAAAAGCCATCGACACTGATACTATCACTAAATACTTTTAAATTTTTATCATTTATAAATCCGCCAAATTTATGACCTAATCTAGTATCTATAGTTCTTATTGGTGTTGCTACTTCTACATTTGTAATAAGTGATTGGAACTTCAAATAACTGTCAACCAAAGTAGAAATACCAAATTTAATTGTGATTTTGCCGCTATCATTAACAAACCCATGCGGTTCATAATTTTCGAACCCAATACGTTTGCCTTCAGATTTACTAATAACTTGTAGTGGTGATGCTATCGAACGTACTCTATCTGACTTGTCAAAATATGTAGCAAAAAATAATGCCGGTCTAGCCAAATACATTGCTTCTGCTACCGCAAAAGGATAATATGAACTTTTTTTCCATGCGTACTCGGCCGGTGCGCCATCTCCAAATTTCCAATTATTTCTATTTGTTATATCTGATGATGTAGCACTTGTATATATTATATCCTGTGGTGACAATAAATTTCCATTTGTGTCAACTGGAATATCAACATTAGGCCTTGCCCATCTTTTATGATATCCTTTTTTGCTACCTGCTGGAATATAACCTGTTCTTACATTATCCCAAAATGCTGAATATGAACTTGTAATTGCTAAAGGATATTGCGAGTTCCACCAACTTGGCTTTTTAACAAACCCAAACATTTCCCATGGAGTAGTATTAGGTGTTTGAGTGTCATAATAATAATCAAATATGCCTCTCCAATGTCCAGGCTGTTTAAAATCTGATGTATAATTCCATGTAAACTCATTTGCTTCATCATATGAGGAATTGTCTCTCCAATCTATTCCTGTTGCTCTTATCCATTTGTTAAAATTATTTTCTAAGAGATCGTTTATTTCATGCCATTCATAATCAGCATCATAGTATTTGCTAGGCTTGATGTCTTTTATAAAACAATACTCCTCTGATCTGTCTGCCTTTCTGTATTCTTCTTTAATATTATTATAAATTAATGTTTCAAAGTCTAAAATAATATCATCTATTTTATCGTTTTGTCTTGGTATATAACTGCCGTCATGACATCTAATAACATCCAAATCTGTTTGATATGATGTGTCTGTCATGAACATTGGTTCATATGCTGGCCACATTCCTAATTTACTTAAACTTGAAGGAATAAGTGCTGGCTCAGAATCTTCATAAACTCTTAATTCCAGAATATCATTTTTTGCTAAAGTTATACTGCTATCTAATTTAATATCAAATGGTAATGTTGACTCTATAGTAAAATCTTTTTCTGAGCATAATACATTATTATTATGGGTAATCACATATAATGTTGTATCTATACTGACATTTGCTGTATTATCAAACGTGTAATCTACTACACTAGCATCACTTACATTAATTGTTGATTGAGTGTAATTAGTTCCAATAGGAGCCATGTAGGTTAATTTGTGTGCGTCTTTAGAAATTTTAGAGTTCTTAATAGTTTTAAGAATTGTGTCGATTATTTCTAAATTTGTTTGATCCAAATAGTCGTTGTTTACTAAATATGATTCTGCTGAACCTAAAAATTTATTTTTAAATTTAACATATTCGTTTCTTCCAAATCTTAAACTATTAGAAAATTCTCTAGTTGAAGATTTTGTGAAATACATTGGTGTAAGTATGTCATCAGATGTCTGTGCTATACTTACTCTAGTTGTACTTAAATCCTTTGCTGTATCTTTAAAATTGTTTGAACCTGTAATGCTACCTGTAAAACCTGTTTGGCTACTTATCATACTATGGAAGTGTTCCATTGTATCGCTAAATGAAATATGTCTTATCAACTCGTTTCGCGGATTAAACTTCAAAACTTCTGGTATTTCAAAAAATCCGTATGCGTCAATTGTTGTAAGTCTATCTTTCTTTGTAAATGTTTTGACATTTAACAAATCGCCTTTATTCAAAGTAATACTGTCTGAAAGTTTAATACCTTGATTGTCTGTAATTATTGTGTAATCTGTACCTAGATTTAAAAGTTCATTATTCTTATAAACAATTATATCGTTATTATTAGGTATAGCACTAGTCACAAATACATTGCTATTTGCTGTAATATCTGTAATTTGTATAACATCTTCTACATATTGTTTTGATGTTGTAGGATACACTTCCTCGTAAAATTTGTAATTGGATATATCAAAATTTCCTGCTGTAATATTTGCGTTAGCAACAAAGTAGTTGTTTTCAAATTTTACAACCTCACCCTCATAATATGTTGCTACATTACTAAAGTTTCTGTATTTGCTTGGTAAACTTACTGGATGCCAATTATTTCTAAATAAAGCATTATCTCTACCTTGATAGTCTTGATTTAGATCTTTAAAATAGAGATACCCTGGAATAGTGACAGCATTTGCTGTTACAGTTGTTTTATATTTTACAGTATGTGTTTCAACATGATTATGAAAAGTAGGCTCACTACTAAATTTACCACTTTGATATACGATGTTTGCTTTTAAAATACTATCGTATGTGCCTGTGCTATCATTTTCATTATAAGAGAATACAGGACAACCTGTGAAATCACTATTGGGATATTTTGCTATATTATCGACTTTAACACCCTCGTCATCGTATAGTGTGAACTTGGGTGGTTGTTGAACTTTTATTTTTTGTTGTGCTTGTTGCCACCTGTTTCCGTTCCAGAAATAATCTTTACCAGCATTTGTACCGCCAGTACTGAAAACATGCCCGCCTGTTACAACATTGGCAGATAAACTTACTACTTCATTAAATTGAATAAGTCCGTTACTATCAGCAATTTGATAAATCTTTTTAGCAACATCTGATTCGTTGTTAGGGAAAATAATAGTTGAACCTTCGCTACCGCTACTACTATTAATAGGAAAGCCAATCTGTAATCCTTCTAATTCTTCTTTTGGTTTGTCAGCAACTATATCAACTGTTGATATAAAACTATTACCCCAATTGTGTAATTCCATATCTCTATCAAATTCTAAAATTGGTCTAACGGCTCTTATTGCTCCAGTAGGTATACTAAAGTTTTTTACATTATCTTTTAATGGTTCTTTAAGAGCATCTACATGATACCAATAATTTAATCTACTCCAAGGGTTCTTGTTTTTAGAACCTCTTGCTATTACCAAATAGTCTGCGATGTTTTGAATTGGTGTGTTATCCCAAGAAGCACCATCCCAAGCATAAGTCAATAATGCTCCTGTTTGGCTTACATCATAACTGATTGTGTCAGCATTTGCTGATTGTAAATCTACTAAAGCATTTGCGGCCGGCTGTACTGAACTATTTGCATTTAAAAACTGTGAGTAAGCAGGCAAATTAAATTTACCATTTCTTGGTTGAGTAAAGTTACCGCCTGATTGTTGACCACCATAAGCCTGTACACCTGTGTTTATAAAAAATGTTTTTGTATCAGGAGTCCCTACTACCTGAGTAGGAGTACCTGCTGTTAAAGTTCCAATAGTTTTATCAAAGAAAACATTAGCACCTGCCTGTACTTGTTTGTCTTCAGAATATAATTGTACAACATTTGCTGATAGATTTGAACCATAGTTAATAAATGTTCCATTATTTTTTACTAATTGTGCTGTACCACTAGGTAATACTATATCAAAAGTTGTACTTGTTTTATTAGATATAGCAAAATTTAAGTTTTCTACGTTTGTTTTATCTATTGCTAAATTAGTAGAATTCAAACCTGACGTGTTGCTAACTCCGACAAAAGGATTATTTCTAGCATCGTTAGTAACATTTGTAATAGTTACAGCATTACCATTTGCTTCTATGATTTCTAATTCTGATGTATTTGCTAAAGCACTTATATTAGATATACTTGCGTCATTTATAGCATTCATTAGGTCTAATGGTGATACTATAATAGCGGCATTGGCAACACTTGTATAAGTGTTTATATCTGAAAGTTTTAATTCTTCACCTGTGCTACCGCTGTCTAGTGTAATTGTTTTAGCACCAGAGCCACTGTTAATTGTAAACTGTGGTTTTTGATTTTCAAAACTTATACTGGTTGCGGAGTTATTGTAAATTGTTACATTTGTGTTTAGCACCACGTGATCTGGATTTACAACACTTACAGTTGCTTGTCCTACATCCGGATGATTTATGCTAACACCAGAGTGTATGTTGCTGACATCTGCTAGATATAGTCGGTTAGTAAATACTTCTGGGTCTGTGGCACTATTGCCTCCAGCATTAGAAAAAGTATTAGATATGTCTAATGTAGTTGTCGGCTTACTACCGTCTGCTAATGTTAAATATGCTCCAACAAATCCATACGCAGTTGTTGAACTATCGCTTACAACCTTGTTAGTATCATCAAAAATGTTTATTCTTACATTATTACCGTTTACTACTGCTTCGCCATATTTGCTTTCAAACGATGCTCTAATAGTTGTGTTAGAAACTGTTGATATTTCAATTGGTCGAGCAATGTCAAAATCAAATGTAGCATCATTAATATTAGTATTAGCAAGTGCCAATATGTTACCCATTGCGTTGTTGCCAACTACATCTACATTGCTAAATGAACCTGTAGAAAAAGCATTTGGTACAGCATTAGCATCATACGGTTGTGTTTCAAATTCTCCATAAGCACTAATTGATAATTCTGATGTTGGCACATCTTCAAAAGTAATTTCTGTGCCTACACCTTCTACAATATAAGACTGACCTACTTTGTAATTTGTGCCTTGTACATAACTTCCTGAAAATTGTACAACCATTCCAGATTTGAATACAACATTATTAGGAGATGTAAAATGTTTCAAGCCTACAAGATTGTCTATTGTAATTAAAACACTGGCATTTCCTAATACTTGAATTGGCTCAGGTCCTGGAGCATACCAGTAGTAATTTTGATAATTTACAAATTTGTCTAAGTCAATCGGTGGAGCAAAATTATATTGTTCTGTTTTAAAAACTCTATCATGATTTCCTATAAGTCCACCATTTGTTCTGTGATTAAAAATAAAATCTTCGTAGAACGTAAAATTATCAGCCTTTCCTGTGCTTTTATTAATTGTTGTTACTGTAGGTTCTAAGTTGTAAAACTCTCTATTAGGTGCTGGTTGTTCTACAAATACTGTGTTTGTATTATTATCAACTCCTGGAACTTTTCTACCTACATATCCTGATATTTGCTCAATGTTTGCTTTGGCAAATAATTGCTCAACGGTGCTCTCAAAAAAGTTTTTGTTTACACTTGTTTGATGCTGTATCGGTAATAAGTCAAAATACTTGTTATTCATTAGTAACCACTTCCACTTGATCCACTGCTACTGCTACTGCTACTACTACTGCTACTACTACTGCTACTGCTACTTGAACTGTAAGTACTACTCGAAGTGTTTGTTGAAGTGCTACTCGAAGTTGTAACTGTTGGTTCTTTAGCAGTACCTGTTACAGGTGCTGTAGACTGTTTTAAATTTACACTAGTTAAACTTTTTACTATTTCAATATTATCTACTGATGCTGTACTCATAAACAACTCGTCTGGTTCACAACGTACTTGATATAAATCACCAAAGTTAGATTGTGCTTTACTAGGCACAATTACTACTGTGGCAACTGAGCCACCTAACTCTTGATGTATAAACGCACTTAGTTCTGAAAAATAAAATGTTTCACCAAAATCCCAATTATTAATATCAAAATATCGATCAACTAATTCTAGTACAGCACTTCTAATTTCTGTATCGCTTGATGTTGCGTTTGGTAATTTTACTACTTTAATTTGTGCTTGTACTTCAGTATCGGCATCACTACCAAATAGCAATTTAAATTTGCCGCTAGTGAAAACCATTTGATCACTTAAACTCTTGTAATTTTCTAACACAGATAATTCCTGTGATAATTCGTCTGGTGTCGGATGCTCAGGTATTGCTTTTAGCACACCATTTTTATATTCGAGCATACTATTATAAAATGTTTTTGTTATAGTAAACATCTCAATAATGTTACTAATGCTTGGATCTATTCTTACTTCTGAAGGAGCAAAATGATTCCATTTAAAACTACATGATCTTGGATTAGGATCTAAAGTATTTTGTGTGAATGATCTACCTGGCTTAACATTGTAAGCATTATTTTCAGATAGTATAATTAATTTTGGTGTAGTTAAATCATTTATAAGTTCGTAAACTTTTGGTAATTTTGCTACTGGAAAAACTAATTTATGAATTAATTTACCTTGTGAATTTTTTAAATATGTTTCTGCTACAGTTAAATTTTTAACAAATATTAAATCGAAATCATCAAACTTGGTTGTGTCATCTGGATTTGAACCAGGTGCTATTGTTTCCAAACCAAAGTTTACGTTTAAAGTATCTTCTGCTTGAAGATCTAGAATCTTAAATTTTGCTGGCTTCTCATAACTATATCCATCTAAGTCAACTTTTGTTTCAAAGAAAACAAAATCTGTTGTTGCTACAAAGTCGTCAAATAATGATGGATTATCAGGAAAACCGTCGTAGTCGCTGTCAAGTGGAGCAACAACTAATTTGCAAGGATCAGCATAACCGTCATTGTATTTGTATGGGTCAACTACTTCAAATTGTAATGGTTGCTCAAGTGTTTCTTTGGCATTTCTATAAATTATATCTAAACGATCTTTATTTTTAAAACCTTGCCATCTATTACTCACGGCATCAAAGTTTGATATCTTAACACTATTATTAGATAATAAGTCTATATGGCCTTCTGAAGAATATGCTCCAACTTCAAAACTTTGTGTTGTGGCATTGCCCTCATATGTCTTGTAACTGGAACTGCCTGCGTCCCAAAGTACATAAGCAATGTTTCCATTTGGGCCGCCAGTTATTGCTTGTGAAAATTGTGAAACAGGTATTTCTATTTCGCTTGGAAATGTTGATAGTGTACCACTATTTGTTCTGACCACTGCCTTACCTGTGTCTGCTGATAAAGGATCTACTTTTATTGGCACTTCAACCGGTGATACAAAATCACCTTGAGCATAATTGGCTGATCCACTTATTGATGTAGCACCATTTTGTAATATTCCAAAATTACTAATAAATCTCAACTCCATATCTTTTGATTTAGAATTTCTGCCTCTTAAAATTATATTTTGACTAGCACCTGCTGGAACGTAAGTAGCATCTGAATCTACTAATTTCCACGCATCTGAAATGCCGTCTTCATCAGTATCTTCCCATATATACGTTTCTCTGATTTCGGGTTTGTAATTTTCTGTAGTTAATTCTATAATATCTTTTTGTATTCTTCCAGTATTACTGTCATAGGTCTTTTCATCATTACTAAAATAAAATTTTACATCATTTAAACTTTCAAAGATATATCGTGAACCTCTGCTAGTAAATGTGTATTTTGAAGTAGTGCTACTGGACTCGGTTAAATTATACTGTGCTTTGATTATCCAACTTGCGCCTGATTCCCTATTAGCAACAAATTTAGAGTCTTTTTGTAAATTACTATTGTCTATAATATACCAATGGCTGTCTGCTACATTTATTGGATTAAAATCGTAACCAATACCAAAGTCTTCTTTAGCATTTATTTTATTTTTAAAAGCAACACCTATATCCTGCTCTAATAATTCTGCGTTTAATGATGGTAATATTTCGTATGCTAACCATCCATTAGGAATATCTTTACTAAGTTTTACAACACCTGTAGAAGTTGCCAGTTGATTCAACGGCACAGCACTATTAGAAATGCTGTTAATACTTGCCAGTAATTTCTCTGTAGGATCATTTGGATTCCTAAATCGTAAATAAGAACCCTCTTGTATAATTCTATTATCGTTTGTGCTATTGTTTAATATTTCTCTTGTGCCAGCATTCAATGTTGTAAAATAACCTGTTTCGTTTCTAGGGGCACTTGGTTGTGTTTTCCATAATATATCTTTTTGTAAAAGATCAAATGCTCCTGGGTCACTTAAATTATGTGCTTTTCTGAAGTCGTCGTATATAAAATTTTGTAAAGTGTAATGCTTTGTCATATTAGCAATATCATCAGTTAAAATTTGATTTTCTGTTTTATTTAAACCAAAAACAATCTGCTGTTGATATGGCTCATCATCTTTATATAAAGCACCATCGTCAGCATACGATACAACTTTGCTGAATCTACCTGTTGGGTCTTCAATATCAATATATCTACTATGTCCAGCATGTGTTCTGTTTGTTGCTTTTAATTTTAGAATGTTTACACTTTGACTTTTAGGAAATACATTATAGTCTTGAGCACTAACCATTCTATCTTGCGTATAATAAGTTTGAGGAGCATTTATTTTTATACTCTGTAGACTTTCTGCTGGTGCTGAATTAAATACGGAAGTTTGCAATTCCATGTTTACTGTTAAATTATGTAATTCATTTGATGCGTTAAAATAAGGAATATTCAATGTAACTGTTTCAAAGTTCTCTGGTCTTATTGTTAATGACGTGCCGGCACTTTGTCTATAGTATAAACGGAAGATTCCTGTTGGAACGTTTGCTAAATTTCCATCCGAGAATTTAATTCTAATACCATCGTTTATAGTGTTCTCAACACTATAAACGTTTCTAGAATCTAAGGATAGAGAATTATATGCTAAAGTTTGTCCAGTTAGATTAGGTACCTGTTTCCATGTTGCTTGCCTTATAGCATTCTCATCTAGTTGCTGTAGGTAAACATCTGTTTCGTTTATGTTTGTATCATTGACGTCAAC
>Ga0163109_10000327_pt1 | contig 38469 bp, 38 predicted proteins | sample CRUFie1St13metaG_FD_108704 | JGI IMG/M metagenome (GOLD analysis project Ga0163109, IMG submission 108704) | Marine microbial communities from the Costa Rica Dome - CRUD Field 142mm St13 metaG | ecosystem: Environmental > Aquatic > Marine > Oceanic > Photic zone | place: Costa Rica: the Eastern...
GTTGTATCAACAACATTAACTGTTCTTGTAGCAGTTGAAGAATTACCAGAAGCATCAGTTGATGTATAGGTAAGTGTATATGTTCCAACAGTATCTGTATCAACTGTTCCAGTGGTTACAACTGAGACAGAACCAGATGCATCAGAAGCCGTAGCACCAGCATCAGAATAAGTAGCACCAAGTTCTACAGTAGCAGGATTATTACCAATAACTGTTATTACTGGTGCCGTTGTATCAACAACATTAACTGTTCTTGTAGCAGTAGAAGTATTACCAGACCTATCAGATGCTGAATAGGTAACGGTATAGGAACCTACTGAGCTTGTATCTACATTACTTGATGTTGTGAGTAATGGATTTGGATCTCTGTTATCTGAAACAGTTGCACCCGCATCAGAATAGGTACTTCCTAGTTCTACAGTAACTGTATTAGATCCAATAAGTACTATAACCGGTGGTAAATCATCAGGATTATCATCTTCTACAATCTTATTAATGATAATACCAGTGCTTAATGTAAGTAGAATTTTATTTGTTATGCTTTGTTCAACATAAATTAGCTTAAGTCTTGTAAAGAGATTTTTTTTAACTATTGGGCTTTGTGTATTATTAATTTTATTATTGATAATAATTTTTTCATTTTCTAAATTTATGGCATTTAGATTTAACTCTTCTTCAGTCATCATGCTGAGCCTAGCCTCTATCTGATCATATTCCTGCTGAGAGATATTGAAATCATCTTCAATATCAGCGAGTAAAACCAATGGTAAACTGAGTAATAAAACTGAAGTGTATTTTAACAGTCTGTTTTTCATCTTATTTAATCCTCTAAACTTAATTAAGTCGGTAATTTTATCTTAACAAAAAAATCCCCAAGGGGGTAATTGTATAACAATATTTTGAAAATCTGTATGTTTTTTGTAATAAAAGCGTTCTTTTTTAGCACATTATCTGAAATATTTTTAAAATAACCTAATTAATTTCAGTTAATAGGCTGAAATCTAACCAGTAGGTCATATAGTGTATGTCTTCTATTTAATCTAGCTCCTGGATCTTTTGTTAATGGCCTCCAGGCATAATTTATGAAATTTCCATATACAGGTATATTAAAAAATATTCCTTTATCAAAAGAACCTTCACCAAATTGTTCTGTTGTTACATCAGTAAACGAAGCAAAAACACCAAATTTTGTTCCATTTTCAAATGTTCTTGAAAATTCAACTGTTGATCCAATATCTCCTGCTAAGTATTCACCATAGGATATCTTCATATCAAATGGTATATAGCCATAGTTTCTGTAATAAAAATTTATTGATCCAGTTACGTTTTTATAGTCTAAAGTTCCGAATTTCCACTTGTAGTCTCTTTTATAAGCTTCAAATAATTCAAAACCAACTGCATAATTTGTATTCGATTTAAAATAAAGATATTCAAATCCATAACCAGAGAACATATCTTCTAAAATACCAGCTGAAATCATTAAATGATGATTTTTTTTTGGAGTGTAATGGTAATCTAACTGGGCCCTTCCAATTAATATTCCCTCTTCATGCATGTTTTTTAAATACTCTTTGATATCTGATCTAACTTGAGCGGGAAAAGTATCAACAGGAGGATATTTTAGATCATCAAGATTGTCAGCTAAGGAGTATTTTAAATTTGTATTAAAAAATAAATTATCTCTTATGATGAATTCACTATCATTCTCTAATAAAATTGCACCTTTAAAAAATTCTTCTCTTGATGCAAGAAATGGCCTAAATTTAATTCTAGTTTTTGTATTAAAGTTTTTAGTGCTTTTTCTTTCATATATTAAATTCGAATTTTTTTCAAAATCACTATCAATTTCTGATACTGCATTTAAATCTGCAATTTTTAGATCTTTTTTAATATTTTTATTAATGCCAGCATCAATTGCTGCAGATGATATGATTTCCTCAATTAAACCTAGGTTTGGATGAATTAATTGTGTCAATTCGAGACCAATGGAACTTGTAGTTTCAGATATTTTATTTACTCCTATTCCATTCTCTTCTAAATTTTTAATAAGCTTTGTGTACTTGTTATCCTCTTCATTAATAGTTGCTTTTTTATATTGATATCTTTTAACTGAAGTTTTTGGATTATTTTTATAAATAAATTTTAAGGAAGTGTAGATACCTCTTTCATGAGATATACCAATAGAAAAATTCTTATTTATTGAGTAGTCAACTCCAAATGAGAAATCTGATTTAGGATTTTCATATTCAATAATGACATCATTAGCAGTAGTATCTCTTTCAAGCTTTAAAAGAATTTTTTTGTTAAAGCTATAGCTTATGCCATAAAAAGGAGATGCCCTTTCACCTGAAAAGTATCTACTCGGTTGAAAACTGCCTCCTAAATCTGCATATTGTTCAGGTCTATTATTAAAGCTATCACTTAAATATCCAAAAGGATTTTTTATACTATCCTTTAAAGAGCTCATGGTTCCATAGCCTAGACCAAAATGAAAATCAAGATCATTGATGCCGTAACTACCTACAATATATTCAGAACTATATAATCCTGTGCCAGCAAGATCGTTTGCTCCAATAGCAATTGCGGGTAAAATACCCTCTTTTTTGAGTCTTAACTTAACATTAAAACCTTTATCCTTATAGTCTTGTGCACAAACTGGGTCACTATCTACTAAGCAATATCTTTTGTTTTGAAGACTAGTATAAAAAAAAGACGCTTCCATCCAATCAAATGGATTAGATGTTAATGTAATTTTTTTGTCAGGAGTTCCATCAAATAAAGTTATTCCATGAACTGATTCTTCGTAAAATCTCGCACTTGGCATATTGATAAGGCCAACGACTCCATGATTATTATATGAATTGTACTCAAAGCTATCTCCAGCTACTGAAAGAGATAGAAACAATAGAGGAAGCAGTAATTTATTTTTATCAAATAAACTTTTTAGTAAAAAAGTAATACATAATTTTTGAACTAGCATTAAGTATCATTAATTATTATTTATTGAAGAAATTGAAGCTAACGCTATACTAATGTTTCCTAAAATAGTTGCATATGCTTGAGCGGTAAGCCTAGAGGACAATGTACTATCAATTTTTCTTGGCACATAAATCACAGAACCTGGCTCAATAATTACTTTTTGTGATTGAGCAGCAAATAAACTTCGTTTTCTTGAAAATTGCTTTGTTCTTCCATTTGGATAAAGAATATAAATCGAATCATTATCTGCAGATTCCTTTAATCCAGAAGCTTCATCTAAATAGTAATTTAAATCAGCTCCATTGCTATAAAGAAGGGGGCCCTCATTTAAAACTTCTCCAAAGATAAAAATGTTATTATTTTTTTCAGGAATATATAACTTATCATTGTTTCTTACTAAATTTTTAAAGTTATCATTTTTCAGGTCTATGATTATCCTTCCATTTGGTTCAGCATTTCTCAACTCATTAGATATAGCCACTAGAGACTGGAAATCTGCATCAGCTGAGCCACTTTTTTGGATAACTTCTAGCAAACCATCTATAAAATCATTGTAAAGTTTTTCTAACGCAGTCTTATTAATTTCTTCTGCATCCTCATTAAGATATATAGCTCCTTCAGGAAATGCATTTTGAGTATAGCCACCTGATCTTTCAATAAGATCAAAAATATTTTCACCTTCAACCATCTTATAATTTCCTGGTCTAAGAATTGCACCTGAAATTTCAACATCTCTAAAACTATACTCTCTTATAAAAATTCGATCTAAATCCCTTGCTTTTATGGTTTTAAACTGATTGATATTTGTAATTGGAATATCTCTAATCTCTCCATCTAATAATCGATACAAGAATATGTTTGACAAGTCTGCTGTTGTTGTAATGCCGTTAGCGTAAGGAATAACATCATATAAATTTTGGCCTTCAAGTAATTCATATTGAGAGCTTCTTTTAAAAGCACCTTCTAGAGTAACTACGTTAGTTCTTGGGTCAACAAAAATCATATCTCCGCTTCGTAAACGAGTTTTTGAATTAAAATTTCCTTCAATTAAGATATCGTAAATATCAAGAGTATCTATGACTTTCGCATCCCTTATCAATTTTATACTTCTGTAACTTCCATATTCACTAATTCCACCTGCAGCATGAAGTGCATGAAGCATATTGGAATTCCCATTAAGGGTATAGACGCCAGGATTGTATGCGTTTCCTGATACTAGTATATTAATATCTCGTATTTTTTCTAAAGTGACGTATGCATCAACTACTATATAAGCTTGCTTAATTTTAGAAATAATAAGTTTAGATGCTTCTGCAAGAGCAAGTCCTGAAAGTTGTAACTTACCAATATCTGGCAAATTAATTGAGCCATCTCTTGCAATTTGATATGAGTCTGTTGAATCTTTTTGGCCTATAAGTTGTATGCTAAGTACATCACCATTATCTAGAACATAATCATCATCTAAATTTGGGAGATTAACTGGCATAAAGGACGTCTGCATAGTATCAAAAAAATCAGCCCCAAATAAAAACTCATCAAAGTCTTTCTTTTCAATGTCACTAGATGAATCAATACTTCTATAAACATCTTCTTCAAGATCATTCTTTTCATCAACCCTTTTCATCACATCTTCCCTGATGTCTTCAGGCAAACTATTTAAATAATCCTCGCTTATTTCTTGAGAGTATGTGAATAAAGGTAATGAAATTAATGCAAATAGGTACAATTTACGCATGATTTTTAAAATTTTAATAGGTTTAAATTATTATATAATAATAACATTAGTATGTCAGAATAAAGAACATTTCATTGTTATAATCCAGGTATAGTAACTGACTCTATAACCAAAGAAGACTTTATAATTTTATCCATCAATTTATTTACTTCTTGATCTGTAATTGTTGATTTTTTTGATTGGAAAATAAATCTAATTCCTAGTTTTATTTCATTATTTTTTTTATTAACAAAAAAATCAAAAATAAAAATCTCTTTCAGCAATTCGTGTTTAAAACTTAAAATATGATTTTGAAGTTCATAATATCTATCTATATCTTTTATTGAAAAAGATAAATCTCTTGTAGAAGACGGATAATTAGAAATTTGTTTATACTTTAAAAAATTATCTCTACTAAGATTCTTATTATTTTTAAATTTATGATTCAGTTGATGGTCTTTCAAATCATCTAGTTCTATTTCAAGGTATATGATTTGGCTCTTTATTTTTGAATTAAGATTATCTCTTGAAATTATTAGGGGTTTAAAATTTATTTTATTTGATAATCCCTTTAACATATCAATCAAATAATTTTGATTAATCTTTTTTGAAAAATCTTTATAGTTCCTTCCGAGTCTTCCACTACAAATTATTCCCAATTTTTTATTGTTTTTAATGCCGTCACTTGAGTAATAAACTTCAGCTATTTCAAATAATTTTACTGAATCTTTTTGCCTTTTTTCATTATAAAGAAGGCTTTCAACTAATGATTCCTGCAAATCTGTTCTCAAATATTTTCTTTTTGAGTCCAATGGGTTATCTATCTTAATAGAGTTTTCTCTTTCTGAATTTACAAAAGGATTACTGATTACTTCAAAAAAACCATTATTAATCAAAAAATTTTTTATAAGTTCTTCATGATGCTTTGAGTCATAATTAACAATGGCCTCTTTTTGAATTTTTAAAGGTTGGGCTTGAATATTGTCATAACCTATAATTCTTGCAATCTCTTCAGCAATATCATTTTCTGTTTTAATGTCACTTCTGTAAGATGGTGTTAAAGCAAAACTATCTCTGATATCAAAGCCCAATTTTAATAGGTATTCTCTTAGTTGATTTTTACTTAAAGAGGTTCCTAGTATGTCATTTAACCTAGTTTCATCTAGTGGTATCGAGTTTGGTTTGAAATCACTATAGTCTTTCTTGAAAATTTCAATGTTTTTTATCTTTGAGTGGTCATTTACGATTTTTATAAATCTTCTAAGAACTTTTTCATGACAAAGTGGATCAACTCCCCGTTCGAATTTATATGCTGCATCAGAATTGATATCATATTTTACTGATTTACCAATAATTATTTCTGGATTGAAATATGCACATTCAATGATTACTGATTTTGTATCTGAAGTGCAAGAAGTATTCATGCTTCCCATAATTCCTGCAAGATTGATAACAGTTCCATCTTTTTCAACAAAAACAAGATTTTCGCCACTTAATTTTATTTTTTTATCAATCAAAGTTTCAAACTCATGTTCTAAACTGCTTATATCCAATGAAAGATTATTTTTTATCTTTCTAGCATCATAGCAATGAGTTGGTTGACCTGTTTCATATGAAATATAATTTGATATGTCAGTAAAGAAATTAATTTTATTAACTTCCATATCATCAAAATAGTTTTTAAGTTCTCCCTTGTAAGGTTCTATGTCTCCCTCAAGATCTATTTTACAAAAAGAAATATGAGGACATGCATTAGGAGCTTTATTTGTAAAGTTAATTTTTAGTGGGTTAAGATCATTCTTATAGATTTCAAAATCAGGATTAACTTCATAAAATACTGCTAAATCCCTTAATAAACCTTTTATCGACAAGCAATCTCCTCGGTTTGGGGTAAGCTCTATATCATAAATGTCTCCATTAATAATTTCATGCTCATGTCCCAATTGAAAAAATTTTTCTGATATATCAAAAATACCTGGCTTTGAAGGTATGTGACTGACTAAATGTTTATATGCTACTTTCATTTAAATTGATTTAAAAAATCTAAATTTGATTTATAAAAATCTCTAATATCATTGACTTCATGTTTAAGCATGGCAATTCTTTCAACACCCAATCCAAATGCAAGACCCTTATATTTTGAAGAGTCTATATTACAGTTTTCTATTACAATAGGATTTACTATTCCACAACCAAGAATTTCTAGCCATTTTCCATTTTCAGATAAAATATCAACCTCTGCTGATGGTTCGGTGAAAGGAAAATAAGAAGGTCTAAATCTAATTTGAACCTCTTTACCAAATATCTCATAAATTATTTTATGAATAAGATCTTTAAGTTGAGCAAAGTTTACAGATTTATCAAGGTAAATGCCTTCAACTTGATGAAACATTGGCAAGTGTGTTGCATCATCATCTTTTCTATATACCTTTCCTGCAGAAGTAAAAGCTAATGGTGGATTTGTATTAAGCATGCTTCTGATTTGCACTGGAGATGTATGAGTTCTAAGAACATTAGATTTATTTTGAATGTAAAAAGTATCATGCATTTGTCTTGCTGGATGAGATTTTTTAATATTTAACATATCAAAATTAAATCTTTCAGACTCTATTTCAGGACCATCTACCTCATTAAAGCCAAAGCCTTTTAATACATTAAGTAGGAAATCCTTAACTTGATTTATGGGATGTAGAGAGCCAATCTCGTCATTTAATAATGGTGGCTTGATATCGTTAAATGATGACATTTAACCAACAAGTTATTCTAGTGCTAAATGGACAATTTTTTCAAATGAAGAGGAATCATGTATTGCTATATCAGATAAAATCTTTCTATCAATAATGATATTTTTTGATGCCAGTCCATTTACTAATTTAGAATAAGGTACACCAAAAGACCTTGATGCTGCATTTATTCTTGAAATCCATAATGATCTAAATACTCTCTTCTTGTTTTTTCTGTCTCTAAATGCATACTGCATCGATTTAATTTTTGACTGCTTAGCAGTTTTAAAGAGTCTGCTTCTTGCGCCATAATGTCCTTTAGTAGAACTTAAAACCTTTTTATGTTTCGCTTTTGCAGTTACTGATTTTGTTACTCTTGGCATGATTATTATTTTTTAATTAATGCGGATGCCATTTTTAAAACAGTACCACTTAATTTATTGAGGCCTCTATTATGTCTTTTTCTTTTAGTAGATTGTTTAGTAAGGATATGGTTCCTGTTGGCGCTCTTACTCTTTATAGAGGAACCTGTTTTTTTAAAGCGTTTGGCTGCTCCTGAATGTGTTTTAAGTTTATATCCCATAACGATCTTAATATTTTAATTAACTTTTCTTTTTTAGAGGTGATAAGACCATTAATAGTTGTCGGCCTTCCAAGGAAGGTTCTTGGACTACTTGAGCTATATCTTCTAGCTCATCTCGTAATTTATTTAATAGATTAAGTCCCATGTCACTATTTAAAATCTCTCTACCTCTAAAACGGACGCTTATTTTAGTCTTATCTCCATCAAGAATAAAGCTTTTTATCTTTTTTAATTTTATATTGTAATCACCAACATCAGTTGAGGGTCTAAATTTTATTTCTTTTGTTGTACTTCTCTTAACTTTAATCCTTGATGATGAAATATTTTTTTTCTTATCAAAAAGATGCTTGCCATAGTCTAAGAGCTTGCAAACAACAGGTTTAGAGTTAGCAGGAGAAACCTGCACTAAATCTAGTGCAGCCTCTCTAGCTGATTCAAGGGCTTCACTAAGAGGAAGGAGCCCAATCTTTTCGCCGCTTGCACCAATCAACATGACCTCATCAGCCCTTATTTTTTCATTAATTGGATTAATGTCTTTTTTTGATGGTGCTATGAGAATACCTACGAGTTAGAAAAGGATAAAATGTATATCATTATAAGATTAATAAGACTCAGTTTTTATATTTTTATATGTTGTAGTTGTAATAATAACTTTCATTTAAAACCGAATTCTATACTAAAAAATATATTTGGCAATATTTATGGCTGCAGAAATGATTGCTTCCAAACACAATCCATTTTTTCGAAAACCTCTCTTTTATTAATTCTTGATTGATGACCTTCCCAGAATTCAAAATAGTATGGAACAAATGAATAACCGCCCCAAAAATCTGGGCATTTTTTTAAATCATCATTTTTTAGAGATTTATTATAATTTTTTATCACCTGATCATAAGAATCTATCGGCTTTGATTGATTTGATGAAATAGCTAACGCATTTTTTTCTTCAAACCTTTCAGAAAAATATTTTTGATTAAATTCATTTGAGGTTTTTTTTATTTTTGCTTTCATGCGAATTTGAATATTAATATTGTTCCAATATACTAATGCAGATATTTGTTTGCATGAACTAAAAGCAGATGCTTTTGGAGAGTTATAATTACTAAAAAAAATAAATTCATTATTTAAAATATATTTTAAATTAACATACCTAGAATCAACCTCATTTATCTCCTTATTGAAAGAAGAAATTGAAATGGCCTCAATATTTTTTTGTCCTGCATCAAGAGCATCATCATACTTCTCTTTAAAAAGTTGATAGGGTTTTTCTTCATTTAAGTTCTTAAATTTAATCATCGTATTAAATTTTCAAAATTCATTATATATAATATTACTAGTTAAGAGATTTACAAAAACTATTTTCGTGGACTAGATAGTTTGGCCTCTTTTCTTGTTTCAACATACCTCTTATTGCGAAGCTAGTTAAATGTTTGTCGTTCGAAGCTGACAAGCTTTCACTATGGCAATAATATTAGAGGAATGATAATCATTGTATAAATCTTATGCTTAAAGAGTGATGGCAGAAGTATACGACTGCAACGAAATGCCTAAAAGACTTGATTCTGTAATAATAATTTACTTATGACCTGCTCAATCCCTTGATGCCAATTTGAAGGATTTACACCAAAATCATCTTTAATTTTAGAACAATTAAGAACAGAGAACGCTGGTCTTTTTGCAGGTGTTGGATAGGCTGAAGTTTCTATTGAGCTAATTGTATTCGGTATTTTTAATTTATTAGTCTTTTTTTGATCAAAGATTGCATTAGCAAAATCAAACCAAGAGCATGCCTTATCACCACAGAAGTGATATAAGCCATTATGTTTTCTGGATTTAAGTTTCGTTACTATCTCACAAATAGATATTGCAATATCCTGCGCATAGGTTGGGCAACCAATTTGGTCTCCAACAATACGTAACTGATTGCGCTCCGCTCCTAGACGCAGCATTGTTTTTAAGAAATTATTTCCATACTCACTATATACCCATGCCGTTCTAATGATGATATGTTTACAGCCTGATTCTTGAATTGCCAATTCACCCTCTAACTTAGTTTTGCCGTAAACGCTCTGAGGATTAGTTTTGTCATCCTCTTTATATGGAATTTCCGAATTACCATCAAATACATAATCAGTAGAAACATGAATAAGCCAACAACCTTGTTGGATGCAAATATCAGCTATATTTTTAACAGCTAAATGATTTATAAGGTTGGCAGCTTTATGATCCTCTTCAGCTTTATCAACTGCAGTGTAAGCAGTTGCATTAATAATTAGATCAGGAAAAATATCTAAAATTTTGCTTTTAGTTTCATCAAAATCAGCAACGTCTATTTGTTCTCGCGATGTATATGTAACTTCATGAGTTGAATTGTTTAGCTGATCATTCAAGCATCTGCCTAGCTGTCCTTTACAACCTAAAACAAGAATTCTCATTTTTTTAGGTTAACTAATAAAGGAGCATTTGAATCTTTTTCTGATAATGTTGGATTATCAATTGGCCAAGAAATATTTAGATCAGGATCATCCCAAAACAGACTTCCCTCATCGGAAGGATCATAATAATCTGTACACTTATATTCAAAATCTGCAGTCTCTGAAAGTACTACAAAACCATGGGCAAATCCTGGTGGTACCCAAAATTGGATTTTATTTTCTTCTGAAAGGACAACCGCTTCCCATTGACCATATGTTGGGGAACCTTTACGAATATCAACAGCTACGTCATAAACTTCACCTCGAATTACCCTTACCAATTTTCCCTGAGGTTTGGTCTTTTGGAAATGCAATCCTCGCAATACACCTTTTGATGAGCGTGAGTGGTTATCCTGGACAAAGGGCAAAGTAATACCCGCGAGATCTGCATATCTTTCTTCTTGGAATGTTTCTACAAAAAACCCGCGCTCATCACCAAATACTTTTGGATGAATAATAACGCAATCATTTAATTTGGTTTTGATAACATTCATCTATTGACGCCCGCAACCTTTGATAAATATTCACCATAGTTAGTCTTTTTCAAAAACTCAGCTTGTTTTAACAACTTATCTTTAGTTATCCAGCCTTGATAAAAAGCAATTTCCTCCAAGCAAGCGATTTTAAGACCTTGACGATGCTCAACTGTTTGCACAAATTGACCTGCTTCAATCAATGAATCATGTGTACCAGTATCAAGCCAAGCAAATCCTCGACTTAAGATCTCAACTGTTAAATCACCCCTTTTTTGATAAACATTATTGATATCAGTAATCTCTAGTTCACCTCGAGCAGAAGGCTTTATTGATTTTGCAATTTCAATCACATCGTTATCGTAAAAATATAACCCTGTTACTGCGAAATTTGATTTAGGTGTTGTTGGCTTTTCCTCAATTGATGTAACCTTGCCGTTATTATCAAAATCAACCACGCCAAATCTCTCAGGGTCTTTTACATGGTATCCAAAAATAGTTGCGCCACTATCTTTGCAAGTAGCTGCTTTTAAATTTGCGGTGAAATTTTGCCCATAAAAAATATTATCGCCAAGCACCAGTGCAACATTACTTTCACCAATAAAATCTTTTCCTATTAAAAAAGCCTGAGCTAGGCCATCAGGACTTGGCTGAATGGCATATTCAATTTCGATACCAAAATCGGACCCGTTACCCATTAAACGTTGATAACCATGCATATCATCAGGTGTGGAAATGACCAAGATTTCTTTAATGCCCGCAAGCATTAACACAGAAATTGGATAATAGATCATTGGCTTATCATAAATAGGTAATAGGTGCTTTGAGACACCTTTGGTTATTGGATGGAGGCGGGTTCCTGAACCACCAGCCAAAACAATTCCCTTGTAATTATTGATCATATTATTCTCCTAAACGCTCAAGACGGTATGCGCCAGAAAGCACCCCCTCCCACCACTGGCGATTATCTAAATACCACTGAACAGTTTTGCGCAAACCAGATTCAAAAGTCTCTTCTGGCACCCAACCCAATTCACGTTCAATTTTAGAAGCATCAATGGCATATCGCACATCATGTCCAGGGCGATCTTTAACAAAGGTTATTAAATCTTTATAGTTTTTGACGCCAACTGGCTTATCTGACGCTAGTTCTTCAAGTAAGTCACAAATAGTTTCAACCACTTCAAGATTGGTTTTTTCATTGTGTCCGCCTATATTATAGGTATTACCAATTTTTCCTTTGGACATAACCTTAATAAGTGCCTTTGCATGATCTTCCACGAAAAGCCAATCGCGTATCTGCAAACCATCACCATAAACAGGCAATGGTTTACCATGTATTGCGTTCAAAATAACATGAGGTATAAGTTTTTCAGGAAAATGGTAAGGACCGTAGTTGTTAGAGCAATTTGTGATTATAGCAGGAAGTCCAAAAGTTCTTGCCCATGCCCTAACTAAATGATCAGCAGAAGCCTTGCTTGCTGAATAAGGCGACGATGGCGAATAAGGTGTTTGTTCAGTAAATAGATCATCAGTTCCTAATAAATCACCAAATACCTCATCTGTAGAGATATGGTGGAAACGGAATAAAAGTTTCTTATGATCATCTAAAGTACTGAAATAGCTTCTTGATATCTCAAGTAAATTAAAAGTGCCAATAATATTAGAGGTTATGAATGTCTCTGGAGCATCAATAGATCGGTCGACATGCGATTCAGCTGCTAGGTGCATTATTGCATCTGGTTTAAAGTCCTGCACCAATGACTCTAACATCTCATAATTACAAATATCTAATTTTGCAAAAGAATAATTTTCACTATCAGAAATGCTTTTCAGTGAATTAAGGTTTCCTGCGTATGTCAACTTATCAACATTTAAAACTTCAATATTTAAGTCATGAATACAGTGTCTTATTAAAGCGGAACCAATAAATCCTGCACCTCCAGTTATCAAAATTTTCATGTCATTTTATATTATTTATAAGTATATTTACTGTGAATTAGCTTTAATCAAGGGTAAATTTAATAGTCAATCACATAATTATCCTAGACCTTATTAAAGTTATCAATAACAATTCATAATAGATTATATGAGAAAATTATCCTGAAGGCTTTTTCTTAGAAAGACATCTTTTAAAAGTGTATACAACGCGCCTACAGTAAAATGGAATAAAAGAGTGTAGAATTAATGCTTTGAAAAAAATGCCATAAAGAAATCCAATCAATGTTTTTTTTAAAAATATATTTTCAGGATATTTATCTTTTAAAATTTCTAGGTCAGACTTAACAACTGCTTTCAAGCGAGGAGCAATTTTTTTTGTGATTGAGTTTTTGGTAATAGTACTAATAACTTTTGTTTTAGGGAAAAAAGTTATATTCTTATCTTTGATTTTGCCAAAAATACGTTTGTACCATTCATTGTCGACATATTGAACCAAGTTACGATCAAAATAAACTAAAAAATCAGTCTTTATTACTAGAATTGAACATGGTCCGAGTAAAAAATTTATAGCTGGTCCGTGCTTTCTAAATAATTTAAATATTACTTTTTGTAATTGAGATGAAACATTTCGAACAACTGAATTTGAATGTTTTATAGTCAACGGCAGAACCATGAAATCTATATAATTCTTCTTTCTTTCTAAAAAATCAACAAATAAAGTATTCGAAAATGTTTCATCATGATGAACAATCATAAAAAATTTACTATCAACTCTTGCTAATAACGAGTTCCAGTTATCTACAGGATTAGACGTAGATTCATGTTTGATATAGCTAATATTAGACTGATTTATTTCACGAATGTAAGACTTAATATCATGAGCAACCTTATCGTTATTTGAGTCATCGCTGATAATGATTACTATATTTTTTTGATTTTTTAATACGCTCACTATGTTTACAACACCCTGATATGAATTAAATGCTGGAATAAGAACGGTTAGAAGATTTTCTTTCATAAATAAAGAGTTGGTTGATTTGATTTATATTTTTCTTTAGAAACTCCCAGCCTGAGCATAATAATTAGACTAAATACCGTAAATGGGAAAAAAGAAAAAAGGTGAGTGACCATCAAATCAACTATGATGATAAATATACATACACGCTTTACGAATAGGTCATTAGAGTTTGAAGAGTGGCTTAATTTATTGTTGATTTTTGGAATAAGGCTGTATATAAGAATCATAAAAATCAAAAGAAGTGGAACTCCAAAATGTATGCCAATATTCATTAATTGTTGTTCTGCGTTTCCAGAGTCAATTAATTTTTCTAGAGTAACTCCAGTTTTATAGTCAAATGGAGTATAGCCACTGTTTCCAAAGATAGGAGATGCAAAAATTTCAGTTGCTCCAAATGTTAGAGCCCCAATTCTCGTTGCATTGCTTGTAATATCTGAAAGTAAAAAAATTCCTGCAAAAACACATAGTCCACACATAACTGCTAGAAAAAATATTTTGAATCGGCCTTTGATAAAATAAGAAACAATAACGCCACATAAAGCAACTAAAAGCAATACTGGAGATCTCAAAGAACCTGTAACAATCATAAAACATATTACCAAAAAGGTAATTAATCGATTTTTATTTACTAAACTTGCTAGAAAAGCTGACATTGAAATACCAGTACTTACAAAACTGCTTGCATAAATTCCTCCAAGTCTTGGGAATATATCTCCTTGATTAATTCTAAAATCTACCGGCCTTCCAAATAAATCAGATAACGTTAACAAAGTATAGACATTAAAAAAGCAATCGATCAAAAATATAAAGCAAATTAAATTTGCCATTCCAAGTATGAATTCTCTATCAAGGACAAGTACACTCGCAAGCAATAATGCTGCAGGATATACCAAAAATGGAAGAACTATTGATAATTCTCCTAGCTTAAAGAAAAGCAAATTTAAAAACATTAATACAAAAAGTAGAGAAATTAAAAGTTTTTTAGACAAAGAAAGCCCAATTAATGAATATTTACCTGAACATAAGAGCGTAATTATTGCTGATAATGGTAGCATCAATTTCAAATTTAATGGCACTAGGAAAAGTGTAAAACCTGCCAATACTCCTAAAGCGTGATTTTTATTTATAGTAATGATTCATTTCCTTATTTTTAAATCTTTTTAGATGCTATACAAATAATCTCTGATCTTGTGTCTAGGTTTTTTTTGTAAAAAATTAAGTGTTTATTAATAAGTTTGAGTGTAGAAAAAACTGATCTCCTCAGCCTATAATGAAGTGGTAGTGATTTATCATTGATCAAGTTACGCAAACAATGAAAAAAACACATAAATGTGTTGATGAGCGGTGGAACTAGAAACTTACAATCATAGCCACATCGATCTAAAGCATCCTTCATGTTTTTATGTGAAAAAATTAAGCGATGTCTTGGAAAATCTATATCTCTGGCATATTCACCAAATTCGTTTATCAAAAAAGAATTAGAATTTGGAGTTGCAATCCATATAGAACCATTATCCTCCAAGATTTCAATGAGAGATGTGAAAGTATCTTCAGGATCTTCAACGTGCTCTATAACATGACTCAAGGTGATATAATCAAACTTTTCATTAATATTTTTAAGATTTTCATTCTCATAAAACTTAAAATAATCTTCATAACCCTCTGGTGGAGTTGAAATGTCAGAACCAAAAACATTGTATTCAGGTCTTATTTTTAGTATCTCTAATAAAAAATCTCCCGATCCGCATCCATAATCTAGTATTTTCTTTGATCCTGGTATTAATGATCTATAACTAAATTCTCCCTGCAAGAATCTTAAAATTTTTCTTTTTATTGACATAGAGCCTGAGGTTAATTCTCTAGTATAGTATTTTGAATATGCTGTATCTAATGACTTTGTATCTGGAAAAACATCAGGAAAAATGGATCCACAGTTATTGCATTTTTTTATATCAGAAATGTAATTAGTAGTCTTAAAATTATGGTCACTAGTTTTATAAATGGTAGTGCTGTTGGTAGAACCACAAATACAACTATTTTGATAAAAATTCATGTCTCTCCCTTGAAAACAATATACCAACTAAGGCTCCCTCAAAACAGCTTTTTATAAGCCAAGTTACTAGTAAGCCATTTACACCAAAATTGGTCAACGCATATACTAATGTTAATGCTATCACTAAAGTTACTGTAATGGTTATTATCAATAAGTTTTGGGCATAGCCACGAGATAGAAGCAACGTGCTTGCAATCTGTGTAACACAGTTTATAACTATCGCAATAAAAAACAATATGATAAATAAATTATTAATACTAATGTTAAGAATATTATTAAAAAACATAGGGTTAAAGCTTATAAAAGTTACAAGGATTGCAACTGATATTATTGAAATTACGCCAAGAATTTTTAATATACCGATCCCGCTTAAAACCCCATTTCCACCATTAGCAAATTGTACAAATATTATTGGATTTACAATGACTGCTATTAACCAATATTTTGTAAAAATTTCGTAAATCAGAAAATAATTAAGTACAACAAGCGGATCAAGAAAATATGAAATTAAAATTCTATCAATGTTTCCTGAAATAACTGCTAATAGTGATAATCCAAAAATATTTTTCCATCCTGAAATTTGATTTTTATCAAAAAAAATCTCCTTATCACTAAAATTAATTTTGTTAAATCTATGAAATAATAAAATTAAGTAAAGAACTCTCATCAAACAATACATTCCTAATGAAATAGCATCACCGTAACCTAGATAAATGCTAAAAACAAAAGTCAAAATACCAAGTGTAATTCCTCCTTGTTTTGTCCAAACTGCAGTAGAGTGATTGCCATTATTATCAAAAATTACTCTAAGCTCAGAAGACAAAATTCCAATAATACATAAACAATAACTAAATATAATTTTAAAAATAAAGGAAGAATCATTGTTCAAAAAGGTCCAAAGAAGAAAGATTATTATTGAGGGAATTATTGCCCTAACAGACACCTTTGATATAAGCGATAATTTTTTAAAAGAATAACTTCGTGAATTATCTATATTTATTAGCGAACTCTTTACAAGACCAAGCTCAAAGCCTCCTGCAATAGTAACCAAAAGAACAAAATTTGTTATAGTTTCTGCATTTAAGCTTTGGTTGTTGTTAAAAATTGCTAAGACGCCAATTAATACTATCCCAGAAACTAAATAAGAAGCTATTAAATTAACAGATCTGACTAAATTTTTATTCATATAATTAGTCAGCAAATTTATATAGTTATTCATAAATTTTTAACTAAAAAATAAAAAACTAAATTTTAATTTGTTAGTACGAAGCTTCCAGGGAGCACCAGAAAAACTAAGTGTTGATTTTTCTTTAAAAGTTAAGTATTTATGCATCTATGTTTCATTAGTCTTATTACTTAGGGTAGGTAAAAAGTCGAAATATGGCCAACTATTTAAAGAGAAAATAATTGATCTATGGGCGAGCTTAGCACATAGAGCTGCCCAGAATGCAAAGCTTGAATTAGATACAAAAACATTCTTGGCTGTTGCGATAGTTATAAAATCATCTTTTGGTGAAAGTTTAGAAATCTCAAAATCAATATCAAGAGTTCGAAAAATTTCATTTGAAAAACCTTCATCATTAGTTGCTACAAAAATTCTTTCAGTTTTATTTTCAATTGACTCTATAGCATCTTTAACGTCATCAATTGAAGTAATATATTCACTATCTCTATTTATAAAATCACCACCTCTTATATGAAATACTGTGAGTTCTTTAGTTGGAATTTCTTGGGTCAGCAATAGATCAATTAATCCGTATGCAACTTTATTTACTGAATTTAATGAAACATGTTTGATAGATTGGAAATATCCTACATCCAATACAATTGAATTATTTTTTTTATACTCAGAAAGATAATCTAGATTCATGTCAAAGGAAGAAACTAATCCTAATTTTTTTACAAAAAATTTAAATCCCAAAAATAAAAATTCTGATAACGAAATACTTCTACAATTGATTTTTAAGTTTGATGCCAAATTATTTACATCTAACCATTCATCATGCTTAGTATGGCCTGTCAAACGATATAGTGAATCAAATCTTGGACCGATAAATATCAACTCAACATCAAAAGATCTATCTATTAATTCGATTGCTCGTGCAATTTGAAAGAACTGATTACCAAGACCTCCCATTAATAAAACCTTAATCATTTTTAAAATATCTCTTAAACATAAAATATATACTTTAGATTAGGATGTATCCAATGGAATTGATTTTAGGCCAAACATTATAATAATCTGTTGATAAGATTATAAAGCATATTTATTTCTTTAGTTATATCTTGATGATGATTGCCAACAAATAGACCATTTTGGTCAATATAACTTGCGTTTTTCATTTCACCAAAAATTTCATAATCAAAGTATTCAAGAACTGCATGATTCTTTAAAAAATTTCCAGTAACAATTGGTCTACATTCTATTTTATTTTCATTTAATTCTGCAACTAAATCAGATCTGCTAATTGGACTATTTTCTTTTAATACTAAAGAGAAACCAAACCAACTGCTAGAGGAAACTTCTTCTTGAATTTGAATAAATTGATGCTGCTCGAATAGAGATACAAAAGTTTGTGCATTTTTTCTTCTTTCAGATAAAAGCTTAGGAAGTTTTTTTATTTGTTCACAACCAATTGCTCCGCTCATCTCTAAAGGTCTTACGTTATATCCTGGCAGTACAAATTTGAAAGATTCCTCAAAATCATCATTGCTTTTAACTCCCGTAACTAAATTATTTTTAGGCAAATTTCTTGTCCATCCGTGAGCACGGATGCTAAGAAGAATATGATACATTTCTTCATCATCAGTAAGTATACATCCTCCTTCCATAGTAGTTATATGATGGCTGAAGAATGAACTAAAAGTACCCATTAAACCAAAAGTTCCAGCAAACTTATTATCAAAAGTTGCACCAAGGGACTCACAATTATCCTCAAGTAAAGTAATATTTCTTCCATCAATAATTTTATTTATTTCATTAAAGTTATTTGGATTACCGAGAAGATTCACTGCCAGGATTGCTTTAGTATCTTTTGTAATTGCACCCTTAAGTTGTTGCAAGTCCATGTTAAGTGTTTTTCTATCTATATCTACAAATTTGAGTTTTAAGCCATATTGTTGAAGAGGAAAATATGTTGTTGACCAAGATACAGCAGGAACTATAACCTGATCTCCCCGCTTTAACCTTCTTGAATTATCTTTTGTAAAAAACATAGCTGCAATCATAAGCAAGTTTGCAGTAGAACCTGAACTAGTCATAATTGCATATTTGCTATTAAAGAATTTTGCAAATTCATGTTCATACTCAAAGACTCTTTCACCCATTGAAAACATGTTTGAGTCGATAACAGTTTGAATCGCTTCTATCTCCTTATGATCCCAAGTACTAGATGCTAGCTTATACTTCATTGTTATAACTCTCTTTATAAAATTCATAGGCTTCAGATATTCCATCAAAAAGATTGATTTTATGTTTCCATCCTAGGCTATTAAGCTGTGTAATATCTACTAATTTTTGGCGCATCCCTACTGGCCTTTCGTGATCATGTTTAAAACTTCCGCTATAACCAACAACAGAAGCTACGGCATGATAATATTCGTTAATAGAATAATCATGCCCTAATCCAACATTAAGATTTTGTGGAATTTTTTCTAATCTTTCAATAATAAAATATATGCAGTCTGCTAAGTCTGTTGCGCTCATAAACTCTCGTCTTGCAGTTCCATCTCCCCATATAGTGACTATATTTCTTCCCTCTATCTTCGCTTGATGGATTTTATGTATTACTGCTGGAATTAAATGTGAATTCTTTTCATCGTATTTATCATGACGCCCATAAAGATTACAGGGAATAACAGTTATATAATTTTTAGTTGAATCCTCTTTAACAATATATTCACAAAGCCTAGTTGACACTATTTTTGCTAAAGCATAACCTTCATTAGTTGGCTCTAACTCACCATGAAGAATAAGTTTCTCATTTAGTGGATTTTCCATTTCTCTTGGATACATGCATGAACTGCCTAAATTAATTAAGTTTTTAATTCCTAAATTAGCTGCGATCGAAATTAAATTAAGCGCCATATAAGTATTTTTTGAAAGAAAATCTACAGGACTTTTTATATTTGCTTCAATACCTCCAACCAGGCCTGCGGAATGAATTATCAAATCAGGAATTTCTCTTGACAAAAATTCTTGCACTGCATGACGATCTAATAAATCTAACTCATGACTTGTTGGTGCTAAAAAACTATATTTGTTTGAACTCGAGTGTTCTAATATATTACTTCCAACCATCCCAGTGCCGCCTGTTAACAGAATCTTCATAATCTATTAGTCGAGCTCTTGGTTTATAGGCAATTCATGTCCATGTTTCTTTAATAAAGCTATCCTCTGAGCAGCTTTTAAATCTTCTTTAATCATTTCTGAACACATTTCTTGAACCGTCACAGATGGCTCCCAACCTAAAATACTTTTAGCCTTTGAAGGATCTCCTAATAGAGTGTCTACCTCAGTAGGTCTAAAGTATCTAGAATCAACTTTACATATAATATCACCAACTTTTACACCTGATGTAAGATTTCCTGTGATAGACGAAATGCGCGCAATCTCGTTCTCACCACTACCTTCAAAATCAAGCTCAATACCTAGTTCATTAGCTGACCAGATTAGAAACTGCCTAACGGTGTACTGAATACCAGTTGCTATAACAAAATCTTCTGGGGTTTCATGTTGAAGCATCATCCATTGCATTCTCACATAATCTTTTGCATGACCCCAATCTCTCAGCGCATCTAAATTTCCAAGATATAAACATGATTCAAGACCTTGAGAGATATTTGCCAGACCTCTAGTAATTTTTCGTGTTACAAAGGTTTCACCACGACGAGATGACTCGTGATTAAACAGAATTCCATTACAAGCAAACATATCATAAGCTTCTCTATAATTGACCGTTATCCAATAAGCATACATTTTAGCAACAGCGTAAGGTGATCTTGGATAAAATGGTGTCGTTTCAGACTGAGGAACTTCTTGAACTAAACCATAAAGTTCTGAAGTTGAGGCCTGATAGAATTTAGTTTTTTTTAAATCTAAAAATCTTATTGCCTCTAAAAGTCTTAATGTTCCGATAGCATCAACATCAGCAGTATATTCAGGCGACTCAAATGAAACCGCAACATGTGATTGAGCTGCTAAATTATAAACTTCGTCAGGTCTGATTTCTTGCAAAATTCTAGTAAGGTTTGAGGAGTCCGTAAGATCTCCATAATGAAGATAGAAACTTTTGTTATTAATATGAGGATCTTGAAAAATATGGTCAATCCTCTGAGTGTTAAATGAAGATGCTCGACGTTTGATACCATGTACTTCATATCCTTTTTCTAATAAAAACTCAGCAAGATATGATCCATCTTGCCCTGTAACACCTGTAATTAATGCCTTCTTTTTCATTCAATACCTCTGATTTTGAAATAAATATTGGAAGCTAAATATTAGACTAAAGTCAAAATTATTTAGATTAACTTTAATTAAATTACCTAATGATTTATGTAGTTCTTTCACGTGAAAAATAATGTCTTGCAAAAACAATCAATATGCTTAAAGTAATACCAGTTAATAGACTCACAACTAAAATTAAAAATCTTCTTGGTTCCGATTTTTTTTCCATCACCGCAGGGGGATCAATATACTCATATACATATGATTGATTAGCCTCAATTAATGCCAACTTTTGAGTTTCTTTTTGAAGAAGCTCAGCAATTACTTGTTTTATTTCAGATAAATTAGTTACAAGTATTTGTTTATTAAGATAATTTGAGGCTTTTTGCGCTTCGTGTTTGTCTTTTTGCCTGTAAAAAGCATTAATCTCATTTACAAATAATTCAGTCCAGTCTTTTGCTATATGTGGAGATTGATGTTTTATAGTTAAAGTAACAAAACCAGTATTTTTGTCTTCGTTTATACTTAAATGTTTATCTTTGAATTCTTTAAAACTTTCTTGTGGACTTGGTATTTGCTTATATGGATATGAAAAATCTCTAACCCATTTATTAGATTCCAAAATATAAATATTGCGATCATAAGTAATAGAGTTTGTCTTACTATCCCAAGAATCAATAGCCATAAGGTTAGGCAAAAAAATGTTTGGAAATATATTGTTTTCAAAAAAACTTAAAGAATCAAGCTTCTTTAAAGCTTTTAAAGAATTATTATCCTCGCTTTGATTTGGTAAGCTTATTCCAGCAAGTCCAGCAAGGCCGCTATAGTTTTGTAGAGCTCCTGAGAGACTGTTAGATGAATTAACAGGAACTAGTATAGCTTTTGATTCATAAATATTTGGAATTAAGAAACTATATGTAATCCCAATAATTGTTACAAAAGAGGTGATATATAATATTACTGATTTACCTAAATAAACTATATTTAAAAGATCAAGTAAATCTATCTCATTTTCTTCGCTACTTAAATGCTTATTACTTAATGTTTCTTCCATATTCTTAATACATTTACTATTTGCAGTTTAACTAGTAATAAATAAAATTGTAACTTGGTTCAAAATAAATAAGTCAAAAATTCCAGTACATTACTTATATCTCAAATCCAGATGACAAAGCATCATCGTAAAACATTTTTACTGTCTCAAGAGAAAATTCATCTAAATCTTTACCAAATGTTTTTGAAGCCTTAATAAGATCGTCAGTGACAGTGATTATGTGACACCCAACTCTTTCAGCCTGAATAATATTAAAAGCTTCTCTTGGACTTGCCCATAAAACTTCAATAAGATTTTTAGGAGAACAAATTTCAACCGCTTTTTTCATTAAAGGCTCTGGATCAATTCCTGCATTCGCAATTCTTCCAGCAAACACTGAGACGATAGATGGCGTATTAGCATCTATAGAATCGTATACAGTTTGCACTTGCTCAAGCGTAAATATTGCCGTGACGTTAACTTTTACTCCTTCTTGGGTAAGTTCTTTAACAATATTTGCGGTGCTCTCACCTTTAGTGTTAGTAACAGGTATTTTTACCCAAACATTTTTACCAAGCTCATTAAGAGTTAATGCTTGAGCCTTCATTTCATCTAATTCATCTGAAAAAACCTCAAAGCTTATAGATAAATCTTTAATAACATCAAGAGCTTCTTTGGCAAAATCTATGTAGTTTGTAATGCCTACTTTTTTCATTAATGTTGGATTGGTTGTAAAACCATCAACAGCATTAGATAAGTGTTGACTTTTCATCACCTCAATATCAGCTCCATCTCCGTATATTTTTATATTCATTTTGATGACTCCCATTTCATAGAATTTTGTAAAATTAAAGGATGTGAAACTAACAAGTGCCAAATTACAGCCTGAAATGCTTCTGTATGAGGAGTTATTAGATCCTGATCAACAACAGGAATGACTAATACATTGTCCGCACCTACTTTCTTTGCGTATCCACCATCCTTGCCAACAACTCCAAAAACAACTGAACCATGAGACTCGGCAAGCTTGAGACATTCAACTAAGTTCATGCTGATATTTTTATCAATACTTCCACCACCAACCGATAGAACAAATAAAGCATCCTTACTTGAGAATTTACTAACTTTTAGCCAGTTAGAATATGCAGAATCCCAGCCATCATCATTTATTCTTGCGGTCAATTCAGAAACATTATCTGAAGGAGAATATGATTCGATGTTGGCAATCTTTCTAAAGTCATTTACAGCATGACTTGCATGACCGGCGCCACCCCCCGATCCTATAAAAAATATTCTACCGCCATTTTCTCTAACATCAGACATGGATTGTGCCATCTTTTCTACTATGTTGTGATCAATTTGGTCTATTATTTCAATACATTGTTTTAGATATTTCGATGTAAACATACAATTATTCCGATAAGTTTTGTGTAATTTTAAATTATTTTTATTATATAAGATATGTTCTTTATGTAAACATAATTAAGAATTAATCATCAATGAATATTTTAATTTTACGAAGAATTTTTTTAAATGGAGCAATGTGTACGAAAAACCAAAAAACTATAAACGTTATTGAAAAGTAAAACCTTTTTTTGTCAAAATATTTAATTCCCATTTTATATACCAGATGCCAATGTCTTGGCCTTTGAAAATCATTCTCTGAGAAGACTCTTAATTTTAATAAGTCTTCTTGAATATTAGCTAATTGCCCGCCCATTTTGAGAGTTCTTAACCATAGCTCCCAGTCTTCTATTTCATTGGTTTCATCATATAAGCCGTATTTATCGAAGAAATTTTTTTGAAACATCACGCTTGGGTGAGCTATTGGATTAAAGAATGAATTTTTAATATCTTTATTTGAACTGGGATAAGTTCTTTTACCAACATCATTGCCATTAGAATCTATAGTTATACAGTTTGAACCAACTACAGAGATATTGGGATTTTCTTCTAAGAAATTAATTTGAGTGGAGAGTCTATTTTTTTTACAAATATCATCCCCATCCATTCGTGCTATAAAAGCTCCTTTAGAATTCTTGATCCCAAGATTTAAAGAAGCTTGAAGTCCTATAGGTCTTTCGTTCATATGATATTGAATCCTATCAGCTGGAAAAGAGTTAAATAGTTCTTCATTGTTCATTTCTTTATTGCTGTCATCAACTACTACAAGCTCAAAATCTTTAAATTCTTGGTCAAAAATTGAATCTAAACACTCTTTTAAATGATCATGCCTTGGATTAAACAATGGTAAAACGAGTGAGATCTTTATTTGATTTTTTTTCATCACTTTATATATTAATTTGTAAATCTTTTAAGCTATGAATTATTTCCACTTGGTTTTTCGGATAGCTATTATAAGGTGTTTTTAAGTAGATAAATTTCATATTGATTGAGCTTGCTGCTTCCAAATCCTTGTGTGAATCACCAATGAAACACGTTTCATCAAGATTGAGATTGAAGTCATTTAATATTTTATTCAACATGCCTGGCTTTGGTTTTCTGCATTGACAATTATGATGATTATCATGTTTGCAAATATAAATATTTCTATTTGGGATCTTAAGTTTACTAGAGATTAAGTCATTGAAGTAGTTGAGATCTTTTTCTTGAAGATTACCCCTTGATATATCCGGTTGATTTGAGGCTACAAATATTTTGTATTTATTTAAGTGAAGTTTTTTCACAAGGCCAAAAATATCAGTCTTGAAGCTAAATTCATCTTTTTTCCATGGAGATGAGGGAGATCCATTTCTCATAACCACATCATTAATTATGCCATCTCTATCAAAAATTATATTCTTCATAAAAATTAGTAAATTCTTTGATAGCATTAATATTACCGATGTCATAAAATCTTTTTTCAGTAAAGAATGGCAAAATTTTATTCTCTTTGATTGTTGATTGGATAAATTCTTTAAGATCAAAACAAGCATTTGATGGAGCGGCTTTAATAAAATCTTTTTTTACGACTCCAAAAAAACCATAATCAATATGCTTAAAATTGTTATCTTTATTTTCTTTATCGTATGCCAATATCTTATTTTGAAATTCATCACATTTAATATTGCTTGGCTCTATTAAGTCTGAATTTTTATATAATGTCATGAAATTTTTGGTTGAGGACTTAAATGTATTAGAGAATTTCTTAAAGTTTAATCGCAAAAAATTATCACCATAAGTAAGTATAAATTTATCATTAATTAGGTGTTCACAAGATAATATTGATCCTCCAGTCCCAAGCCTTATTTCACCCTCAGAATGATATTTAATGTTTACATCGCTGTATTGATTTTGAAGAGAAAGAAGTTTTTTTATTACCTGATCGCCACCATGACCAACAATATAAAAAAAATTTCTAAATCCTTCGTCATAATAATGCTCTAGTTGAATCTCAAGGAAGCTCTTATTAAAAATTTTCATTAATATCTTTGGCTGATTTCCAATAATGGACTGCACTCTAGTACCCATCCCCCCACAAAGAATTACTATCTGATCATCTAACACTGAACAACCTTTGCTCCATCATTATCAATATCAAATTCAAGTTGTTTTAAGCCAAATTTTTTCATTTCAGAATGAAGCTTTGAGGGTGTTTTAGACGCTAATAATAAGAAGCCAGTGCCGCCAGCACCAACGAGCTTCCCACCAGAAATTAATTTCTTTGCGTACAGATGATCATATACATCATTTATACCTGATAGGGTATGCGTTTTCTGTCTTTCTCTTTTTAACATCCAGTAATCATGCATACAGTTTGCATAGCTATCTAAATCAGCATCAACTAGAGATTTGTACATGAACTTCCCCATTTCAATTATATTCCCGAATTCTGTTGACCTTTTTGAATCAGACATCTCTTTTGATTGATCAGCAAGTATGGTTGAAGCATCTCTAGAATAATCAGTAAAATATAGAAAAAGATTATCTTTAATAATTTCTAAAGTTTTTATAGAGTTAATATTTTGTGATGCAGAAATATTACCACTTTCTAAAACAGTAAATTCTGTAAGACCACCAAAAGAAGAGATATATTGGTCTTGCAAACCAATAGGTCTTAATAGTATATCTTTTTCTACAATTGTAGACTCACTAGCTAATGTATATTTATCACTCTTTAGATTGGTATATTGTCGTAGAGCCATTTGAAGAGCGACACCAAATGCACCAGAGGATCCAAGACCTGTTCCTCCAGGAACATCTGAAGTTGATGTAATTTCTAAACCTGTGAAGTCTCTTTTAAGGCGCTTAAGAGTTTCCCTTATTATGTCATGTTTTATATCATCTAAATCTGATACTTCTTCATTTTCTAAATATCTAATTAAGATAGTATCTAAAAAACGTTTATTTAAACTAATATAAATATGTTTGTTGATTGATAGAGAGCTAAATACCGTTCCTCCATTTTCTTCATAGTATGAAGGAAGGTCTGTTCCACCCCCACCGACAGAGATTCTTAATGGCGATCTAGTTATTATCATCGTCTTTTACAAATTGAATTGCCCTTTCTATTGCCTCATAAGAGGTGTATTTGTTTTGCCACCCAAGACTTCTTATCTTTTCTGAGGAAAATCTAACAATGGGTACATCTCCAACCCAACCAAATGATTCTTCTCCATAATTTATTACTGCATTATCAAGATTTAATGAATCTAATACGATTTTAGCTATGTCTCTTACTGTTACATAATCGTTCGTACCAATATTGTATACTTCTAATGTATTGGTTTGTTTTTTCAAAGCTAATTGAATTGCCTGAAATATATCATCTACATCTATGTATGATTTACTTTGATAACCATCACCTAAAACTTCTAGTGATGTTTTATTTTGTTTAAGTTTGTGATAAAAATCATATACAACACCATGAGTTTGTCTGTAACCAACAACGTTTGCAAATCTAAAAATATAAGCTTGAAAACCTTTCATTCCACAGAAACTTGCAATATATGCTTCTGCACATAATTTTGATGCTCCGTAAAATGATACAGGTAATAATGGCCCAAAGTCTTCAGTTAGTAATTTATCTTTTTGATCGCCATAAACTCCGCTACCAGATGAAAATACTATGTTTTTTACATTGTTTTCCATCATAGACATCAATACGTTATGAGTTCCTCTTGTAGTTATTTCAAAATCAATATTTGGGTTATTGACGCCTTCAGAAATTTTAGAATTTGCTGCAAAATGATAGACAATATCGATATTTTTAAAGTACTTGCTTATATCATTTTCTCTAATATCAATTTCATGTATATGGACATTTTTAAATTTTCTTAATGTCAGCAAGCCCGATTCTGAATGTCCAGATAAGTTATCAAGAATAATAATTCTATCAGACTTATCTGCAAGCTTTTCAGCAAAGTAGGAACCAATAAAACCCAGACCACCTGTAATTAATATATTCATAGTTTATCGGTATATTTTATCAACTATTTCTAGAGCATCTAATCCGCTTGATGACAATGCAATAATATCTGAGCTTGAGGGATTTAAAAAATCAATAGTCTCTTGAAAGAAGGAGTTGTCATCAGATCCAAAATTTGTTTGATCTTTTCCTAAATTAGGTCTTTGCCAATGCCATCTTGGAACAGCATTGTAAGCTTGATCTCCGTAATTTCCACCTCTTCCATCTAAAAAATATGTTTTATCTTTTCCAAAAACTTTAATTTCAAAACTATTTTTCCAGTTAAAAAGATTAATCTCAAAATCAAACACAATTCCTGTACTTTTATCTTTTAATACAACTTTTGCAAAATCCTCGACATCACAATTTCTCCAAAAATAATTTTCTAAGGAAGAGCTGATAACTTCTACTTTTGGATTAAACAAATAGTTCATAAGATCAAATAAGTGAACACCGGGATCAATTAATGCGCCTCCACCAGCCATATCTTTTTTCATTTTCCACTCTTTTGACATATCTGGTCTTCCACCATGAGAAAGTGAAAAGGAACAATAATATATTTCACCAGAATCACCGCTAGCAATATCTTTTTTTAAAGATTGAATGTGTGGTAGGTATCTATAGTTGAATCCACAAAAAATGTTATTGTTATTTTGATTTGACAGCTTAGTAATTTCTTGCGCTTCAGTTAAATTAATGCCCATTGGTTTCTCAATTAAAAAATTAGTTACCCTATCTGAAAAGAATGAAAAAGTTTTAAAAACAAGATAATGTGGAATCGCAATAAATAAATGGGATGTTGAGTCTATTAATTCATCTGGAACATCTGAAATATCCTTATAACATTTGTATTTACTGCTTGAGGCTAACGGATCAACGATAAAACTTACTTTTTCATTAAGCACTTCAACAGAACTAAGTCTTTTTTGTCCAATCAAGCCCTGACCTATAAATCCGCAGACTGCCATTTAATCAATTCTCCTAAGACATAAAAAATCATTATTTTTATTAAAATCGATATCATTATAAGAGTCTCTGCTATGAATAAATTTTCCGTTAATTTCTTTATTATCATTAAGCAACAAAAATTCAACAAGTTTAACTGGCTCACTTATATCGACTGTTGTTTTTATAAAGCCTCCTCTTTTTCTTACTTCATTGAGCATATCGGTTTCTACAGCACCAGGAGCAATGACGTTACAAAGTATGTTATCTAAGTTTGCATCAGAAAACTCTTTAGCAATATTCTCAGTCATTCTAACTACTGAAACTTTTGATAATGAATATGGCATGAAATTTGGATATGCATATGCTGCTCCGCCACCAGCAAAATTTATGATTCTACCAAAATTGTTAGTCTTCATATCATGTGATAGTGCAGAAATTAACATAATCGGAGCTAATAAATTTACATTAAATACTTTTTCATAACTTTCATAATCTAATGAGTCAAAAAAACCATTATTTCCTAATATACCTGCGCAATTTATTATTGCATTTGGCTTACTATTCATTGATTTGAGTTCTTTGCAAAACTTCATTACATTCTCAGATTCTTCAAAATTTACTATATGGGGAACTACTTCAATATCATCATGATTATTATATTGATCTGACATTTCAATAACTTTGCTTGAACTCGCAACAATATGAATTTCTTTTACTAATTTATTATTAATAAGATGGTTTGCTACTGAATTACCAATTCCTCTTGATGCACCAGTTACTATAACTTTTAATTTCATAATAATATTTTGGAGGCTGAAGCCGGAATCGAACCGGCGTGAACGGCTTTGCAGGCCGCTGCATAACCACTCTGCCATCCAGCCATAAACAATATGGTGCATTGTATATTAGTTTTTGTAGGAATTGTTTTCAATTTTTAGGCACCCGGTTTATAGTATTCGGTTCTTTCAATATCTTCTTCATTACAAGCTTCTCCGTATTGTATTTCAATAATGTGGCATGGCTCATCAAAAGGATTAGTTATTTGATGCCACTGACCAAGAGGAACCAAGTAATGATCAAATTTTTTAAGTTCTATACTATTTTTATTATCAGGATCGTCTTTGCTGTAATTTACTATACATGAGCCTTTGCTAAGCATCCATATTTCATTTCTTTTGAAATGCCTTTGGAAGCTCATGCCTTTTTTTGGATGAACAATCAATTCTTTAACTTTTACATGCTCTTCTTCAAAAAGGTTATAAAATTCTCCCCATAATCTTTCTTCTTTATAATACTGCCATTCTTTTAGAATCCAAGATGATGAATTTTTCTTATCATCTCCACCTACACCAAATAAAAACTCAACTCCATCTACTGACATTTCAGGTATGTTGTTTTTGTTTCTGTCGCCTCCATTAGCAAAAAAGATTTCATCATCAGGATAAATCTCTTTAATTTTCGTTAAAGCATTTATTGCGCTTCCACTTTTGTCATCTTCAAAATCAATTACAGAGTCTACGGGCAATAGATTTTCAATTATTATTTTTCGTTCTTTAAAAGGCATAAAAAACTTACTTTTCTTATTTATCAGCCAAGCATCGCTATTCAATGCCACAACTAGCTTATCCCCATGCTCTTTTGCTGCCTTTAGATATGCAATGTGTCCAGAATGAATAGGATCAAAACCGCCACTTACAACTATTACTTTCATAATGTATATAACTTATTATTTTTCTTAGAGGTATAACTCATGGATTTTATTATATAGCCTTTCTTAAATAAGATGTTTTTAATAAAAATAGATGGATTAGCAATTTAAAAATAAAATATTCAATAGACCATTATTATATAATTAATGTTTATTAAAAACACTAATCTTATTAGACATATGGTACCCGAGGCCGGACTTGAACCGGCACGATATTTCTATCGAGGGATTTTAAGTCCCTTGTGTCTACCAATTCCACCACTCGGGCAAGTCTAAGAGAGCATAGGAATATTTTAGTCGTGATATTTTACTTACTAAGGAGATTTTTTAAAAGTATTTAAAGTATAAATTAAGCCTGTATACAATGTTATCAAAAGGGATAAAATTAAAAAAATATCAGCAACGACTACAATCAACATTTTATTGATTGACAGTCCTAATAAATATATAAATATAGTGAACAACTGAACTGTAGTTTTAATTTTTGCTATAAAAGTTACTTTTGTTAAGTTGCTATTTCCCCTCCTAGAATTATAGTCTCTTAGAGCACTAACCCAAATTTCCCTAGTTATGATTAATGCCCCAATAAAGCCAATCAAATAGCTTGATAAGCTTATTGAAAGTCCAAATAAAATAAAAAGAATAAGAATTTTATCAGCTATTGGATCAAGAATTTCGCCTAATTGAGATTGCAAATTATACTTTCTTGCTAAATAACCGTCGAAATAATCTGTTACTCCAGCTACAAAAAATAATATCAATGTTAATGGATACATGTCTTGCAACATTATTAGTATAAATATTACAGCAGCAAGAATAATTCTTGAAATTGTTAATAAATTTATGAAAAAAGACATATTTATAACTTTTCTTTAATAGTTTGAGCTATTTTGGCATTAATGCCTCTCACAGTCATTAAATCTTTGGGTTTAGCTAATTTTATATTTTTAATACTTTTATATTTTGAAAGCAATCTTTTTTTAAGAACTTTGCCTATTCCTTTGATGTCATCTAGCTCAGATCTTTTTATAACACTTCTTTTCTTTTTTCTTTGAGCCTGAAGCGCAAATCTATGTGATTCATTTCGTACTTCTTGTAATAGCAAAAAAGCCTTTGAGTATTTATCTAATTCAAGCACTCCTGTTTCTTCAATAATAGTTTCGGTAGCTCTAACTCGATTTGCTCCTTTCACAATAGAAATTACTTTAATATCATTATGCATCGAGTTATTAATAGCCTTCTTTACAAAATTGAATTGAGATCTTCCTCCATCTATAAGAAGCAAATCTGGTTTTATTTTAGGATCATCATAATATTTTAGCCTTCTTTCAATAACATGCTTCAATGAACCAACATCATTCCCTGAAAGTTTTTTGGGAATATTGAATAATCTATAATTGTTTTTCGAAGGTCCTGCTTTTGAAAAAACAACACATGAGGCCACAGCATTTTCACCAGAAATATGGCTTACATCAAATCCTTCAATTTTTTTGATATCTTCCATGCCTAAATAATTACTTAACTCGTTAAAAGCAAAAGTATATTTGTCTTCTTTGCTGATATGATTCTTTATTACTTGTATTGCATTTAAATTGCATAAATTAAATATTGGTCTAATTGATTTGCTGGGTGAGTGAATAATTTGCACTACTTTTTTATGCTTTGCTTGGAACATTTTTTCAAGAATTTTTTTGTCCTCTAATGCATAAGCACAAAGGATTTTTTTAGGAATATCTATCTGATTATCATAGAAGTTGAAAATAGCACTTTGATATATATCATCAAAAGAGTCAAAATGTGCTTGTTTAATTAAGTGTGTTTTAGTGCCTCTAATTTTTCCATTTCTTACCACTATTATTGATATGCCTAGATAGCTCATTTCAGAGCTAACTGAAAAAATATCAATGTCATTAGCCAAAGTAACCACTGATTGCTCCTCCTTAAGAAGATTAAGTCTTTGAAGGCGATCCCTAATTTCAGCAGCCTTCTCAAAATCAAGCTTTGATACAGCTTTTTCAATATCGCTTGTAAGTCTTTGAATGGTTTTGGTGTCTGAAGACGAAAGAAATGACTTTGCACTTGTTATATCTTCAAAGTAATCAACTTTATTTATTTTTTGAACACATGGAGCAGAACATCTTTTCATTTGAAACTCTATACAAGGCCTGGTCCTATTGGCAAAAGTATTATCGCTACAATTTCTAACTTTAAAAATTTTTTGAATTTCTTTAATAGATTTTTTGACTGCTTCTGAGCTAACAAAAGGCCCATAATATTTTTTATCGACAGCATTTTTTGTTCTTTTAGAGTAGACACCTGGAAATTCATGATCAAGTGAAAAATAGATATAAGGATATGTTTTGTCATCTCTTAACAAAATATTAAATTTTGGTTTGTTTTCTTTTATAAGCATTTGTTCTAGCAGCAATGCTTCAACCTCATTTTTAGTAGTAAACGTCTCTATCTTGTTAGTAAGGAATTTTATTTGAGAGGTTTTTCTGTCTTTGAAGGATTTTCCAAAATATGAGGAAACTCTTTTTTTTAAATTTTTGGCTTTGCCGATATAAATAATTTCTGTATTGTTAAAAAATTTATAAACTCCAGGTGTATTTGGAACCTTATTCAAATCAATAGACATAACAAAAAATATTTTTGATTTTAATCTTTTTTTACAAGATATTTCTTAGTATAAATCTTGCCGGCACTTACACCAAATTGATCAAAGGGATTTATTCCTAGCATAACTGCTGATATAAAAGTTCTATGCTCCCACGTAGCTATTAAGTAGCCAAGTGTAGAAGGATCTACTTTTTTTAGTAAGAAAATATTTACAGGTATATTACCATTAATTTTTTCTTCATCTTTTAAATTTTCGGCTCCATTAGAAAGAAGTTTTGATTGAGTGACTGCCTGAGCATAAGCCAAGCTTTTAGAATCTTCCTTACTTGCAATAATGTCTGCACAGATTTGTTGTGTTCCTTGGTGAAGTAACTGGAAATATGAATGTTGAGCTTTTGGTCCATATCCGCCAAAGATTATCTGACCTGTATTTTTAAATTCTGAATTAGGGTTGGCCTGTTTTCCAAGAGATTCCATCTCAAGTTGTTGAATGTAATCTGGAAATGAACGCATATTCCAAATATATGATAAAACAGCTCTAGTATTCCTTCCTTGATAATTATTTTGCCATATATCACTAAAAGCTAAATATTTTACGAATTTAAAATATTTATTATCTTCTAACTCTTGAAGATCCTCATCTGCCCGATTTCCTCCTTCTAGAAAGTTTTCAAATGAATCATGGTCGCAAACGAACTCTCCAATTGGAGTCCAAATTGAATACCTACCACCAATTTCACTGTCTATATTAATTATATCGTTCACATCATCAACACCAATACCATATTTAAAAGGCTCATCTATATTACTGGTGATAGCAATAAAATAAGTTGGATCAATTGACCATTCAAGAGCCTGCTTTAAGCTTTCAATAGTTTCATCAGTTGTAAATGACTTTGAAGCAATTATAAAGATTGTATTTTTTGGATTTAATTGTTTAGTAACGGAAATAAATTCATTTGGATCGGATCCAGTAATAAATTTATATGTAACTTTTATGTCAGACTGATGATTATATTTTTCAAAACTTTCCAGCAAAAGCTTCGGTCCCTGATATGAACCGCCAATTGCAAGAATAATTACATTTGCTTCTCTAATACCTTTTGCTACAAATTTTGAGTTTAGTCTATCTAATGATGAAGACGAAAGCTTATACCTATCACGACCCATTCTTCTGTATTGTGGATGAGATGCGGCCTTGTTTTCAGTGTGATTAACTATTCTACAATTCAGCAAGTCATCTATTTTTGATCTAAGATTCTTCTGATCAGATTTATCTTCAAATTCTTGAAATAATTTATCTGAAAAATCATGAATACAGGACTCATATTCTAAAAAGTCATTATCAAAAACATAATTTTTAAATTTTTCTTTTTTCACTTTATGCTTGAATATATTTCATTAAGCTTCTTTTTCACATCATCAGATGATGTAATTGGTCTTCCAATGACAAGATAATCAGCGCCTAATTTAATAGCTTCTTTTGGAGTCATAACTCTCTTTTGATCATCATCTGAATCTTCTAATCTAATGCCTGGAGTTATCGACAATAATGACTTTCTTTTAGTGACAAGACCTAACTCTTGTGGAGAACAAACAACCCCATGTATACCTGAAGCCTGAGCTAAATCTAACATCGCTTCAACTTGGTCGCTTGTTCCTCTTTGGAAAATTTTATTTGCATCTTGATCAGTTAGGCTTGTTAAAGCCGTTACTCCAAATATTTTTATGTTAGTTCCCTTTACTGCCTGCATGGCTGACTGCATCATATGCTCTCCACCTGATGCATGTATTGTTAGCATTTTAATTGGTAAAGAAATTAGACCTTCAATCGACTTTTTAACAGTATTTGGAATATCATGAAGCTTTAAATCTAAAAAAATTTCGAAGCCTTTTTTAGCAGCATAATCAATTAATTTGTGGCCAATCGAATTGAAAGAGACGCTGCCAATTTTCACCATACATTTTTTATTATCAAGATTATCAATGATAGCTATTGCCTCATTAATGCATGTTTCATCAATAGCTACAATTATCATTTTTTAACTAATTTTCTCGATGGCTTGAAATGCATTGTTGAAGTTTCACCTAAGTAAGATACTTCTTTAGTATTTGGATTTGTAAATCTTCTTGGTCTTATGTATTTTTTTGAAAAAGTTCCAAAACCTCGTATTTCAACTTTTTCATCTAATGCCACTGTATTAATTATAGATTCAAGTATGGAGTTAATTGATTTTGTAATTTGTGACTTACTTAAGCCAGGAAATTCTTTTTTAAGAGATGCTTCAATATCTGATCTGTTGAATGTATCTTTTTTTAAATTATTCACTCAATTTCAATGAAATTCTTTCTCTTTCTGCATCTACTGCAAAAACAATACAATTTAGTATTTGATCTTTTTTAAATTCTTCAAGCACAGCTTTAGGATCTCCGTCTTCGGATATATCAGATAAATGAATTAAGCCGTCGATGTCTCCCTCAAGACCTACAAAAATACCGAAATCTGTGATTGATTTAATTTTTCCTTCTACCTTATCACCAATCCCATATTTATTTGCAAATTCAGTCCATGGATTAGATTTAGTTTGCTTTAAACCAAGAGATATTCTTCTTTTATCATGATCAATTTCTAGAATCATAACTTTAATTTTTTCATTCATTTGCACAACTTTAGACGGATGAATATTTTTGCTAGTCCAGTCAAGCTCTGATAAATGTATAAGACCCTCTATTCCTTCCTCGAGTTGAGCAAAACAGCCGTAATCAGTTATGTTTGAAACCTCAGCTTCATAAATGCCGCCAACGGAATAATTTGATTCAACATTTTCCCATGGATCATTTTGAATCTGTTTCAGACCTAGAGAAACCCTAAGCTTCTCTTTATCAAAACTTAAAACCTTAACTTCAATCTCTTCACCTAAATTTAAATGCTCTCCTGGATTTGTTACCCTAGACCATGAAATATCAGTAATATGAAGAAGTCCATCTAGGCCACCTAAATCAATAAATGCGCCATAGTCCGTTATGTTTTTTACAATTCCTGATACCATTTGGCCTTCTTCAAGATTCTTCAATAATTCAACCTTTACAGCAGAATTGTTTTTTTCAAGAACTGCTTTTCTGGATAAAACAACATTATTTCTTTTATAGTCAAGCTTGATGACTTTAAAGTCCTGAACAGTGTTTTCTATGTCAGGTGCTTCTTTAACTGGCCTAACATCTACAAGAGAACCAGGAAGAAAAGCTTTCACAACCTCTACTTCAACTGCAAAACCACCTTTTACTCTATTATGAATTTTTCCAGTAACAAATTCACCAGTCTCAAGAGCCTCTTCAAGCATCTTCCAAGTAGATATCTTCCTAGCTTTTTCTCTTGAAATTCTAGTTTCTCCATAACCATCTTCAACAGCTTCAAGAGCAACTTCTACTTCATCACCAACGTTTACTTCAACTTTTCCTTCATTATTTCTAAATTCATCAAGTGAGATTACTCCTTCTGATTTTAGTCCAACATGAACAGTGACCCAGTCGTTATCAACATCAAGAACCACTCCTGAAACAATGGATCCCGGCTGCATGTCAAGAGTGCTTAAGCTCTCATCTAAAAGTGTTGAAAATGATTCTGACATTTATATATATTCCTCTTTAACTAAATTTTTTGTAAAACTAATTACATCTTCAAGTGACATTTCAGATGAATCAATTATATGAGCGTCATCTGCTGGCAAAAGTGGCGATAATTCTCTTGAACTATCTTTTAAATCTCTCTGCTCAATATCAGCAATCAGAGCGGGCATATTAACTTCTTGACCACGATTCTGCAACTCTAAATATCTCCTTTTTGCCCTTACTTCTGCTGAAGCAGTAAGATAAATCTTTAATTTTGCTTCCTTGAACACAACAGTTCCCATATCTCTTCCATCAGCAACTAGCCCTTTATCATTATAAAAAGATCTTTGAATATCAAATAGTGCTTTTCTAACCTCTTTTTTTGAACTTAATTCAGATGCAAGAGCTGCAATACTTTCTGATCTAAGATTATCAGTAATATCATTATCGACATTCATAATTACTAAGTCTTGATTAGAAATCTTAAATTTAATATTTTCTTGAATAACATTCGATATTAAATCACTCTCCAAACCTTCTTCAGTAAAATATGCATAAAGTCTATATAAGGAACCACTATCAAGAATTGATAAGTTGAATGTTTTTGCGATTTCTCTTGCAAGCGATCCTTTTCCAGAAGCGGAAGGACCATCTATTGTTATTACATTTATCCTATTCATTTATGTTCATTCCAAGATTATTCATAGTCTTAGAAAAATTAGGAAAAGATGTTTCGATATTACTACAATCTCTAACTTTTACACCATTTTTAGATCTCAAGCCTGCTATCAAAAAACTCATGGCAATTCTGTGATCACCAAATGATTCTATTTCTTCATGTATTTCTAAATCATCTTGTGTACCATTAATTACAAGACCATCATCCAATAAATCATGTTTAATATTCATTGCTTTTAGACCCATAGACGTTGCATGAAGCCTGTCAGACTCTTTAACTTTAAGCTCAGAAGCATTCTTGATCGTGGTTTTCCCTTCAGCAAAACATGCTGCAATACTTAAAATTGGTATTTCATCAATAATATTTGGAATAATGGTATTTGGTACGTATATCCCCTCTAATTTTGAAGATTTTATAATTATGTCACCACAGTCTTCATTACAAATTTGTCTTTTATTAACTATTTCAATATTTGCATTCATTTTTAATAAGACTTCTATCAAACCTGATCTTGTTTCATTTAATCCAACATTTTTTATTAAAACTTCTGAATTTTTAGATATTAAAGCTGCAACGATAATAAATGCCGCTGAAGAAAAATCACCAACAACCTCATATGATGAAATTTTAGATAACTTTGAACCTTTTAAAAATATTGTCTTTTCCTGAGATGATTCTGAGATTTCTATTGATCCATCTAAATATTCAATCATTCTCTCTGTATGATCTCTAGTCATCTTTGATTCAGTAATTCTAATTGAGTTACCTGAAGTTAAAGCTGCCAACATTAAAGATGATTTTACTTGAGCGCTAGCTATGGGCATAACATATTCAAAATTATCTTTTATATTTCCTCCCTTGATTTGAATTGGAGCTTTTCCATTATTAGTGGAGATTTCTTTTCCCATTGCTTTTAATGGGTCAACTACTCTGGACATGGGTCTTTTGCTTAAAGAATCATCTCCAGTCAAAGTTGCTACTATATTTAACCCCGATATAAATCCAGTAAGTAGCCTCATGCCAGTTCCAGAATTACCTAAATCTAAACAAGAACTTGGATTA
>Ga0163109_10000328_pt1 | contig 38456 bp, 24 predicted proteins | sample CRUFie1St13metaG_FD_108704 | JGI IMG/M metagenome (GOLD analysis project Ga0163109, IMG submission 108704) | Marine microbial communities from the Costa Rica Dome - CRUD Field 142mm St13 metaG | ecosystem: Environmental > Aquatic > Marine > Oceanic > Photic zone | place: Costa Rica: the Eastern...
ATCCATTTATGCCTAAACTCTTCTGGAACAAAATCAACTGAATTATATACATCTTTTTTTAAATCTTTAAAAGTTATTTTTTTTACACCTGGTATTGATATAGAAAGAGGGTTTCTAAATATATGACTTATTTGATAGTCAGAATTGACCAATCTATTTTTCCAAAAATATGGAGTTCTTGTATATCCGCCAAATAACTCATCTCCTCCGTTGCCAGTAAACAAAACTTTTCTGGCATTTTTTGCCAAACCAATCGTAATCATAGGTATAATGCAAGACATTGATGGCTCACCTGAAAATTTTATATATTGATTTAATAAATTTAAATATTTTTCTCTAGATTCATTCTTGTATTCAATCATATCAACTTCAATATTAAAAGCTGATGCAATTTCTTTTGCAAAATGAGTCTCTTTTGTTTCAAAATGATAGCCTACGTGATTGTTCAAAAACATTGCTATTAAGCTCGAATCTATACCTCCACTAAATAATATTCCACTATCTACATCTCTTGGCTCTCTTATTTTTATTGAATCTTCAATTAATGATCTTGTAAAATTGTAGTCATAAGATATTTTTTCAAATTTTGGAATCCAATATCTTCTTATATCTTTTTTATTTAGAGTAAGATTTGTAGAAAATATTGAACCACTTTCTAGCTTTTTTATTCCGGAAATTATTGACTCACCCTCTCTAAAGCCGCCTCCTATTAAAAAGTTATATATTGCAGATCTATTTACTGACCATTTTCTTTTATAAATTTTATGTAATGAAAAAAATATTGATTTTAAATTAGATGAAAAATATAATTTGTCACTATCTTGATAATAATAAAGAGGTTTTTCACCCAGTCGATCTCTAATTAAATGTAGTCTTTTATTTTTTTTATCAAATAAAGCTATTGCAAACATTCCATTTATTTTATCTAATGTTTCACTGATCCCAAAAAATGCAAAAGATTTTAGCAAAACTTCTGTATCAGAGGTTGTAGAAAAATTTACACCCTCTTTTATGAGTAATTTTTTTATCTCTAAGTAGTTATATATTTCGCCATTAAAAACTATAGATAAGCCATTATAATGCATAGGCTGATTGGCGCTATCAGATAAGTCAACAATTTTTAACCTATTGTGACCAAGAATGCAATTCATATCTTCATCAACAAATATTCCATTGCTATCTGGGCCACGAAGATTTTGCTCATCAATCATGACTTTTACGGTATTTATGTCTTTTTCATTGAGAGCAGCTGAAAATACGCCTGATATACCACACATATTTTTACCTTTTCTTAATTATAAATAAATAATCGTGGTTAATTCCTCCAGTATAATTTATTTTTTTAAAAAATAAGAAATCGCCTATCTCGCTATATCGATCTTGAATCTCTCTTTGAGACTGCTCATAACTTCCGGGGTAAAATCTTACGTGTCCAGCGGAATCTGCATTAGGAACTGTGGCGATTATGTATGATCCCGATCTGACCCTTTTTAATATTTCCACATCACCATTTATATGCTCTAAAAATTCAGTTGATACAATGCAATCATATTCAATAGTGTTAAAATCAAAATTATATAAATCTTCAATTATAAAATTAGATTTTAGATTATTTTCTTCAAATAATTTATTTGCAACATTAATCGCCTCACTACTAAAGTCTATTCCAGAATAATCTACATTTAGCTCTTCAACTATAAAGTGGGCCAACTGTCCCGTTCCGCAGCCAAGATCTAAAATTTTTTTAAAATTATAGTCTCTAATAATATTTTTTATCTCAACCCATATATTAAACCACTGAGATTTAGCATAATTTTCTCTATATTTTTTGCTACTTTTAAAAACTTCATCATAAAACGATACATCTAATTCTTTACCCATTTTATTATCCTATCTATAATAAAAACTTACTTTTAAAATTTCTTTTTCCAAGTTATCAACCGGAATATATCCAAGTGTAGATCTTATCTTATCTATATTCGCAAGAGAATGCTTTACATCTCCCTGCCTTTTATCTTTAAAAATTGGAGGCTTTAAGTCTAGTATCTCACATAAATGCAAAAGAGATATACTTTGACCACGAGCAACATTAAATACTTCGCCATTCAAAATATTTTTATGCTCCGCTGCTAAAATATTCGCATCAACAACACTTTCAACCGGACAAAAATCTCTGGATTGCAGTCCGTCTCCAAAAATAATAGGAGAAATATTTTTACTCTTGCAGACCGAAAAAGCAGGTAATACTGCCGCATAAGCTGAGTCAGCACGCTGACGCTCGCCTATTACATTAAAATATCTAAGAGAGACTGTATCCAAATTCATCTGATTAGAAAAAAGTTTACAATACCCTTCTCCAGTTAACTTCTGAAGAGCATATGGAGACTTTGGATCTGGTAAGTCATCTTCAGAATTCGAAAGGCTGCTAGACCCCCCATAAACAGAAGATGATGATGAAAAAACAAATCTTTCTATACCATATTTTCTTGATAATTCCAATAATCTAACCGTACCATTGATATTTGTAATATCTGATAAAACAGGATTATTTACAGATTCAGCAACCCCTGGTTTTGCAGCAAGATGAAATACATATTTTATTTTATTATTTCTAAATACTTCATCTAATTTATTAGAATTTATATCATATGGAGCCGGAATAAAGTTTTTATTTGAAATGTGACAATCCCAAGTTGATCTTAATCCAGTTAATAAATTATCAACCCCTATAACCATATATTTGGAAAGCAACTTATCTGTCAGGTGTCCGCCAATAAACCCTGCAGAGCCTGTAACTAATACTGTTTCCACTTTATTCCTCTATAATATTTGTCATATCTTTTCGAACTTCGTTTCTTTCTTTAATTGCAGCATCTAAAGTTAGAGAAGGAGTATCTACAGCCTTCATCTGAAGTAACAAAGCATGTGTATCTTTTACAAAGCAGTTTCCTCCCCAGAATGGCTTTCCATCTGGACCCGGAACATTAGTATGATGAGGCGATATCCACTTGTTCATTATCATTAAGTCTTTAACTCTTGAAAAGTCAACTCCTAATTTATTAGATAAAAAATAAAATTCATTAAATATAGATATTTTCATTGCATAAAAATTATTTACAAATATTTTCATTGCTTCAGACTCATCTGATGAGCATATTGATATCATTGCGGTTGGATATAGCTCTTTGTATAATAATGCTAAATCATTAAATTTTTTTGATTTTATATTGCTGCCAAGAACTATATGATCTTGATTATGAAAATCTTCAAATGCAGTCCTTTCAGTTAAAAATTCTGGATTGTGACAAATATTTAAGCCATAATCTTTACACAACATTTTTGTTACACCTATCTCTACAGTTGATTTTAAAACACATAGGCCAGTATAGTTAACTTCTGATAATTTTTGTAAATTTTCTCTAATTGCAGACAAATCAAAGCCCTTGCCCTTGACAAAGGGTGTTGGCAAACACAAAAATACTATATCAGAATTAAAAATATCTTCTATTTGACCAATTTTTTGAAACTTATCGTAGGCTACCGTTTTTATGCCCTTTAATTCAAATGATTTAGCCAAAGCACTGCCAACAAACCCTTTTCCAATCTGTGCAATATTCATTATTCTCTCCAGCTTGATATTTCGTTAACAATTCTTATTGAAGACTCTGCGTCATTTATTCCGTAGCCATTTCCCTTCAGTATTTCTGAATAAGATTTTGTATGCAAATCTGTAAAGCCCCCACTAAATTCAAGGCTATTTCCATCTATAACTATATTTCTGTACGCTGGTAGGCCAGATTTTAAAGCAGATTCTGGCAAGTTTTCCTTGTTCGTACTTAATCTCCAATTTATATTTGCTCTTTCTAATCTTAATGTGCCAGATATATCATCAAGAGATTTTTTTGATAGCTCAATACTTTTAAATTCACCAAATATCCAAGATAACATGTCGAAAAAATGTATTCCAATATTAGCCGCTAAGCCACCAGACTTAGAATAATCACCCTTCCAAGAATACTCATACCATTTTCCTCTTGATGTTATATAATCTAGTGTTACATCAACTTTTTCTTTAGTATTTTTATATCTATCTTTTATTTCAATAATTGTAGGATGATGTCTCAATTGCAGAATACAATTAATCTTTTTTCCAGTATCATCTTCCAACTTTTTTAAATATTCTATATTTTTAGCATTTATAACAAGCGGCTTTTCGCAAATTGCATCGCAATCATTTCTTAATGCAAGCCTCATATGTGAATCGTGTAAGTAATTTGGAGAGCATATACTTATGTAGTCAATTTTGTTACTTTTCCCTCTAAGTTTATCAATATACCTATCAAATCTCTCTATGTCTACAAAAAATGACGAATCTGGAAAGTATGAATCAATGATTCCTACAGAATCAAATGGATCAACAGCAGCCAATAAGTTACACTTATTATCTTTTATAGCACGCATATGTCTTGGCGCTATATATCCTGCCGCACCAATTAAACCAAAGTTTTTATTCATTTAACTAACCAACTGTTTTATTTAAATTTTTAGCAGGGTTGCCAACCATTATGCTACCCTCATCAACATTGCTGGTCACAACTGCACCAGCGCCGATCTTACTATTCTTTTTTATTATTAGATTTGGTAATATTGTAGCGTTTGCGCCAATAGATACGCCGCACTCAACCACTGTAGGTGGTTCCTCTCTCCATTTTCCCTTGGACGGGGCATACTTGTCATTTGTAAATACAACATGCGGACCAACAAAGACCTCGTCCTCTATAATTACATTCTCAGGAATAAAAGCACTACAACCTATTGAGCAATTTTCTCCAATAATAACATTTTTTCCTATCTCTGCAAATGCACCAACTTTAGTTCCTTTGCCTATCTTTGCAGAATTATAAATATTTGCTGTTTTATGTATCATTTAAAAAATTCCTTTATCTTTATCACAATAGTTTCTCTTTCAGTCTGAGATAATCCAGGATAAATTGGTATCGACAAAACCTCTTTACACCTAGCGTCTGTTTCTGGTAAATTTTTAGATTTTCCAAAAATTTTCTCACTATGATGAAGTGGTATAGGATAATATATTGCACTTCCTATGTTGTTATTATCTAAAAATTTTTTTAATTCATCTCTTTTATTCAGCCTAAGCGTGTACTGATTCCATGCATGCCCATGACAATCCTTTGGCAACTTTATCTCTTTAATTTTACTTAATTCTGATTCATAATACCTAGCATTATTTCGCCTGCTATCTATCCATGCATCTGACTTGCCTAAAAGAACTTCCAAAAAAGCAGCCTGCATAGTATCTAGTCGAAAGTTCCCTCCCAGTAATTCATAATGATATTTCTTTACACATCCATGAGTTCTTATTGATTTTACTTTTTCTGCAAAATTTAAATCATCTGTGATTACAGCCCCACCATCACCTAGGCACCCAAGGTTTTTCGCTGGGAAAAAACTGTACGCAGAAGCAAGCCCAACTCTACCTGCCGTTGACCCATAGGATTGAGCACAATCTTCTATTAAATATGCGTTATTATTATCACAAAAGCTTTTTACTTCTTCAAGCCCTTCTGGCTCTCCAAATAAATGTACGAAAAGGACTGCCCTAGTTTTTTTTGTCCAAACTTTTTTTATGGTCTTTAATGATAAATGAAAGGATTCTTTTTCTAAATCTGCAAAAACTGGCTTTAGCCCAGCTCGTACTATAGATGAAGCGGAAGCAACAAAGGTAAAAGAAGGAACTATAACCTCACTTCCTGGCTCTAGCTCAAGTGCCATAAATATAGCCTGCAAAGCATCAGTTCCGCTTGACATTCCAATGCAATATTCTGATCCAATCTTATTTGAAAAGGCCGTCTCAAAAGATGCAACTTCTGGACCCGAAATAAACTTGCCATGTTCAAAGCATTTGGCATATGCTTGATGTAGCTCTTTTGAGAATGGACTTAGCACTCTTTTTAAATCAAATAATGGTATACTCATATCTTTTAACTCTCATTCTTTATTTCTAAGCTTCTTAAGATATTATTTATAATAATTTCTGCTGGAGAATGAACTTTGGACAAATATAGGCCCCTCTCTCTAGGCGAAGAAGGGCCTAGCAACCACTCTATGTCACCTGCTGGATCTTCCTCTAGCTTTGCGACTCCGCACCTCTCTGTATCCTTCCATTCGCTAATATTTCTCATTACTAGTGTATTTTTCCCAAAAAAAGCAGATGTCTTTTGAACACTACCAGAATCTGTTATGATAAACTTACATTTTGCCATCTTACCTACCATCTCAGAGTACACACAGGGATTCAAAACTTTAACGTTAGTAGGAATATTTTCTATATAAGGCTTTATGCGATGATGTGCATAAAACATTATATCATAAGGAAGTTTTGAGCATAAATCAAAAATTTTTCTGATTCTTTCTTTTGAACAATTACTCTGTCTGTGTATTGTCATTACTCCAAAGTTTAAAAATTCTATTTTTGGATCTATATTATTTAATAGATTATACTCTAAGTCTCCACAAAATATTCCGCCTATATTATTTGTAGAGGATATAGATGAGCAAAAGTTTAGCTTAGAGACATTGTCTGTAAAAATTCTGTTTATTTCTTCTGGAACAGAATTATTAAAACACCTCTCTCCAGCTTCTATATGAGCAATGGGAATTCCAAGCTTATAGGCAGATAAGGCTGCACAAAAAGTTGAGTTTGTATCACCATAGACCAAGGCAAAGTTTGGGCGCTCTCTATTTAAAAGCTCAGATAATTTCAATGTTGTTTTTGTTATAAATTCAATTTCACTAGAATATTCTAAATTTAAATTAATATCAATATTTAAATCTAGATCTTTTATTAAATTTTTCGAAACATTATCTGAATAATGCTGATTCGTGTCAACAATTACATGGTCTAAGCCAATATTCTTACAGTAGTCGTATAATGGCTTTATTTTAATATATTGAGGTCTTGTTCCAATTATACTTATAATTTTCATTTTATTTTATACTTACCTCTTAATGGACCAAAGCGTTTAAGCATAATCCTCCTATCTTCTAGCTCTCTTTTTTTCCACTCCTTATCTTTTGATCTAATAATATGCCTGGATTCATTAGATACTTTATACAAAAAAGTCGGTATACTGTTATATATGAAGTATTCAGGATGATCTTTCCCGACTCTAAGCCAAAAGTCCCAATACCCAAGGTTGTCAAAGTCTTCTGAAAATGGACCATATTTATCTAATACATCCTTATGCATTGTGGCAACATCTGTTATGAAATTACCTTCCAAATTTTTTTCAAATGAATATTCTGGAAATTGCTGTGTTCTAACCTTTTTTACTCCATTGCTGATATCATATGCAGAATAACATATTTTCGCATTATTTTTTATACATTTTGATATTTCTAATCGCATCTTATCGGGGTAAGCTAAATCATTACCCGACATGTAGCACCACCATTCTTCTGTAATCTTTTTTGTGGCAGCATTAAGCTGCCCATATATACTCGGAACTCTAGATACTACAAGCTCTAGGTCAAAACCTTTTAATGTTTCTATAGAAGGGTCTCCAGCCACAGTTGATACAATCAACTTTATATTACAATCATTTTGTTTTAAGCATGAATTTACTGCCTCTACCAGCAATTTTTGATCGCCCTTATATGTATTTATGATAATATTTGCATTAAATTTTTTCATATCATTCGCCTTGCTTTTTATATCTAAAAAAGTTTTTTTCAGCTTTTTTGCAGAATTTTTTATATTATAATCCATTGATCGTCTTTTGATCTTTTCCCCAATTTTTTTTGCAAACTTTTTATTATATGCCATTTTTACTTTTTTTATAAAATCATCTATAACATAATCTGGAGGATTTCTTAATTTTTCTCCACTTTTTGGATCTAATATTTCAACGTTTTTAAAGAAAAATGGATAATCAGAACCTAACTCATCTACCCTTGCATCATACTTTGGTAGAATTATCGGCACACCCCTTGCCATTGACTCCAGAACCTTCATAGAGCCAGCGAAATGTCCTTGCCTATCAATATAAGTATAAATCGTTGCATCACAAGCAGAAATAGCATCTGGAACATTTTTATAATCAAATTTTTTAAATATTATATTTTTGGCCTGACTTCTGTATTTTTTTGAGCCAATAAGTACCTTTTTATACTTATCACTTGTTGCAAAAAGGAACTTTATACCTGGACACTCAGTGATCAATTTGGGCATAGCTCTTAACAGTACGTGTGGAAAGCATGAATCAGAGACCCTTCCGAAATGCCCTAATATAAACGAACCTCCGACCTCTTTCCTTATAGAGGAAACTATCTTCTCATCTTTATTTTTATAAAAAATAGGATCGATCACTTGATTAATCGTTTTAATTGTTTTCCCCGGAAAGCTGTTAGGATACATGCTATATGGAAAATCATAGTTTTCCTTCATCTTTTTAGTCCAGCTATCACTATATGTGGTTATACATACTGCTTTCTCAAAAGCAATCTTGTTAAATGGTGATGCGAAATAAACTAACTTATTTTTTGGAATCATATTTAAAACACTAGTATTTGCCCTTATATAATAAAGATCACAATCTTGTCGCGGCTTTAATATTTTATTTCCAGCGCCTGCAATATTTCCTCCTTTATAAAGAGTATTGTTATAATATATATCTGCTACTTTAGATAAGGCTTTTATTATGTTTAGTTCACTAATTCTATCTCCAGAAATTGGAGTTATTTTAGCATTATTTCCTAGCAAATAATATATCTTCATAATATCTATCTTTTACTTCCAAAAACTTTTCTTTAACCAATTTCTAGAATTATTTAAATAAAGAAGTGTTTTATCTCTTACTTCTTTATTTTTTGTACCTATTTTTTTTCTTTCTTCTTCAATTATTCTGCATACATCTTCAGCACTATCATATGAAATACTTGAAGGCAAACCACCGTTATGAACAACTCTTCTACCCATAAGCGCCATCTCTATTACTGTGTTAGAAAGACCATCATGATTTAGCAGCCTAAGGCCTATAAAGCTATTTTTATATATATTTATTAGCTCATCTCTAGAGTAGTCTCCATGACCACAAATCTTAAATTCTAAATCAGGGAAGTTTCTCATAACCTCTTTGTACATCTTTTTCCCATATCTCGCTGCATTGGCCTCGGAACCATTATATATATAAACTGAGTTACCAAGTGGCTCAACTTCAAATTTATATTTTGAATGATCAATTGGTGTTATGCCAACTTTTTTATGAGGAATTTTTAATCTGTTTAAATCATCTACTATATAGTTAGAAATGGCTATATGTTTTAGGTTTTTAATTTTAGATACTTCTTTTAGGTTACGGGACCTAGTAGCGTCAGTGCCTCCGTAAACCACAATTTTAAAATCTGATGAGTTATTTTTTATCTTATTAAAATCTCGCTCTTTGTAGCAACCAAAATATACACATGGAATATTATGTGGTAAATTTGTATCTAAAATATTATCTAAGTCTATCAAATTATATTTTTCAAAAAATGGTTCAGCAAATGTTGCATATAAAGATGGGGATACAACTGCATAAAATATTTCATCCCTAATAATTGGACCAATTTTTTGTAAAATTATATCATTTTTATTGTATTTTATTTTATTTAGAGCTTTTTTTGCACCATTATATGCTTTTTTGTGAACATAATTACCGCTCTTATGCCATATTTTTTCCAAATTATGAGCATACTTTTGAGCGCCATCATAATCTCCGCTAAGAATTTTTTCTCTAGTAATAGAATAACATCTTGAAAATTCACTTGCAGCTGTTTTCTTTTTTTTCATAGAATTGTGCCTGGATTCATCTCAACGTTATAGGTTAAAATTAATAGCAAAATTCTGAAAGCTACGCTTTGCGCCGTCATAAGCTTTTTTGTCTTTAAAATCTAAAGAAACTTCTTTTTTTATTTTTAAAGATTTTAAAATACTTTTTGCTTGATTAATATCATTATTTATTATTAATTCCTTTATTATTTTTTTTGAGGTACTGAATGATTCTGATGGAGTTTTTGTAGAAAATATTTTATATAAATATTTTTCACTAAAATTATTATTCTTGCTACCTTTAATTAGATTTGAGCTAACTCCATCAAGTGCTCCGAAATATGCCGATTTGCATATTATAGTTTTTTCTTTTAAATATTTTTCTTTTAAATAATTTGAAAAGTTTATTGCAGAAGAATCTGATTTAAATTTTTTTAATTTATTGACATACTCAAAATATTTTTTATATGCAACATCGCAAGTTGGTGCAGAATCATGGTCTCCTAGTACTTTGCTTATTTCTACATTTTTAAATCCATTTTTCTTTGCCCTACGAGCATAGTCTCTATCTCCACCTAAAACATCCCTAAACTCTTGGGTCTGCAAAGCACTTGAGCTCCACAGTTTTAGTGATCCAATATTTCTTCTTAAAAATAAATCATATAATAAAGAAGATGCATTTAATATTTTGGTTCCATCAGCCTCTTTTTGTTTTGCAAAACTTATTAAAGTTGATAATGCATTCTTATACAAATACATATCTTCATCAACTTGCAGGCACCATTTTGTATCTTTGCAATTATAACGCATTTCATTTAGCCAGGCTGATTGAGGAGACTTATCTTTTATTATGCATATTTTTTTTACTCTAGAGTCATATTTTTCAATAAATCTAACAGATTCTAAGCACCTCTTAAAAGTTGAAGATCCAATAGAGCCAACACAAATTGTTACAGATTCTTTCATAATTTGACTTCTCTAAATGTATTTAGGCTAAAATTTTTTACTAAAATTTCTTCTTCTAATATAAAATTCATTTTATCAGATTTATAATTAAAAAATAAATTATTGTTTTTTATATTTTTAAAAAATTGTTTAACGTAACTTGATCTTGCGATTGATTTTCCATCTGTTTTTTTACTAGTTGTAAGTGCATTTGGTAGCAATTTAGATCTATAACTGCAATTTTTTATTACACCAAATTTTTTATCACCATAACAAGCGATCAACCTCTCTCTAAATTCCGAGTCTGCACCAAATCTTACCATATGAAAATATCCTATTTTATTTATTATATCATTTTTATTGAATAATATTGATGCTTCACATAATTTATTTTTTCTTACTATAATATTATTTTTATCGTATCTATTATATAGCGTACACACTGCTGCTAATTTATAATGCTTAATTGCTCTTAACAAATCACCTATATGGCTTGGCTCGATCTCATCATCCGCCCCTAAAAAAGTTATATATTTGCCCACAGCATTATCCATTGCAAAGTTGCAGCATGCATAATGTCCATAATTTCTTTTTGTATAAAAGTATCTAATCCTACCATCATTTAAAACTCTCGATATATTTAATGATTTTCTTCTATTTGAACAATCATCTATAACAATTATTTCTAAATTAGAATATTCTTGCTTCAAACAAGATCTTATAGCATATTTTAAATATTTTTCTTTTTTATAGTTTGTTATTATTATAGATACCTTATCCTTATTATCTATTTTAATGCTATCTATTTTACTTTTATTTATCATTTATTATATCTTTTATAAAATTTTTATATATCTTAATAGCTCGACTTTTTGGATAATGATTTTTGTGAGCAAAGTCTAATATCTTTTTATAATCATAATTATTTTTCTCTAACTTATTTGCTGCACTTATTAGACTTATTTTGCTGTCAAAAATCTCTCCTAAAAATGGGTTGCTGCGAACAATCTTTGCCTCTGGAACGCGACCCTCAATTAAAACAGGTATGCCAGATCCTATATACTCAAAGAACTTTGAAGAACTTTCGAGCTGAATCTTATTTTTATTGAAATGATAAATAGAAGGAACAAATCCATACTTATATCCTTGACTATTTAGCTTTTTATATAAATCCTTATGATTTACTGGAGGCCTAACTATAGATCTACTAAATTTTGATTGTAAAAAAATTATGTTTTTTCTTGACTCAATAGTGTTTCCAGTAAACCTCAATATTCCATTTTTGGTCCAATATTTTATAGGATATATGTCTAAATTAAATCTATTTTTATTTAAGAAATTTATTTTATATTCAGACATACTATCTAATCGCCCTAAAAAAATCCCCCCAGACCTATTTTTTGATAAATTTTCTGAGTTTATTTTTGTTCCATGGCAGTAATTTAACAATGTAAAAGAATTCTTTCCAGTAGGAACTAGGGGTGATATAGAACAAAACTTTGTGGCAAAATTTTTTTTAATTTTTGTTTCAAAAATACCAAGTATATTATTTGATAATATTTTTTTTTCAGGATTAATTCTATCAACTATAGCAGCGTCATATTTTTGATTATAATTATTAATGCAATATTCAAAATCAAACAAATCAGTTAACTCATCAATTATTTTTATAATTTTGCATGGAGATCCATGATAATAGTCAAATCTATCTGCCCTTTCTTTATATTTTGTAAAAATTCCAATTTTCATATCAATGTCTCTAATTTTTTAATAAAGTTTCTGCCTCTAATATAATTAGTGTGATTATTAATTATATAGTTATGTAAAGTATCTATTTTATTAAAAGTTATTTTTTTATTTTCGATATGATACATTATATCATCTATTAGCTTTTCCAAATTATCTATATTATATTTTATATATGTATTTTCCGGAAAGTCTTCTAGTCCAGACACATCAGTACATACAAGCATTGAATATGCTGCTGGTATTTGAAAGTGTTTAGCCGTAAAATAATTACAAGTACCTGCACAAGTTAGATTAAATAAATTTTTAGTTAAGAACTTTACATAATGTTCGCCAAACATCATTTGACTTCTTTCGACTGTTTTCAAATATTTTGTTTCAACTAATAGATCATTATCTCTCAGTGTTTTCATTGCCATAATTCTATTTGCATAGATTTCTGGAAATTTATTGGAGGTGCCAATAAAACCTACTTTATTTTCTTTTTCTTTCTTATTTATATTTTTAAGATAAATATTTTTATCTACAGAAAAAGGTAAAAGTATTTTTCTAACCCCAATTGAATGCCTCATGGAATCCTTCGTTCTAAATATAGCAGCAGTATACCCGAGATCTTTAAACCAATCTGCCTGACTCTGTCTAAATCCGCACCTGAGATAATCAGTAGTTATATGAAATTTTGGAATATTTATCTTTGAAATTTTATCTGATATCCAATTATATAACGAAATATTATCTCCACCAGATTCATAATTTGAACCTCCAGAATTATAAGTTAATATTGCATCTATATTATATATTTTTAATATTTTGTCTATTTGATTGTTAATATTCTTAAAATTTGGAATAATAGATGTTTTTAGTCTTTTGTTTAAAAAGTTTCCATATCCAATTATTTTGCAAAAATTATTTTTCTCAAGAGAAGCTATAAAATCTATATGCAGATCTGCATTATGTATATATTTTTTATTATCTATATATAATATTTTCATTAATTTATAATAAAGCTTTTCTAAAAACTTCTTCCCACCTTGATATATATGTGCTTATATTAAAATATTTTTTTGCAGAATTTCTTGCATTGTTACCAATCTCTAAGCATAAATTTTTGTTATTTAACAATAACTTCACCTTTTTAATCATATCTTCTTTGTTATCTGCAAACAAACAATCATGGCCATCTTTTAAGTATTGATTAATTCCATAATTATTTGTAGTAACAACTGCCATCCCACACATTAATGCCTCACCTCGACTCCTGGGCATTGCACTCCTTGTTGTTGTGTTTAAAAAAACACTATATCTATTGTATATATTACATAACTTAGGCATCGGAAAGGTCCCTATTGATTCCGATAAATCTTCGTCACCGTGGCCCACCAAATCGCAATTATTCAAAGAATCTGATACATGCTTCCAGTCAGAGAAGCCCAATTTACTGCCCCTTTTTCGAAAAACACTTGCAACTGTCAATACTCTGCCATTTTTGTCTAAATTTTTCTTTTTAAACTCAACCGGATCAAAGCCGTGAGGAATGTAAAAATGATGTCTGCCGGGTAAATTTTTATAATTATTATCCATACATACTTTTGAGTTCCACACAACACACTTCACCCATTTGGGTAGTGGAAAGTTTGGATCTGGATGCTTTCCGACTGTTTGTATCGTAGCTATTCCAGGAACCTTGCTTCTCTCTCTAAATCTATTATATCTTTTTACATTCAAACCAGCTCGAACCATTATTAAATTATATTTACCTCTAGATAAATTAATCTCTCTATCTACAGATATATTTGTACTTAAACTTGAAAAAACAGGCCTACCAAAATCTCCTTCTTCGGGAGGTTCTCCATTTAATTTAGAGCAATAAAATTGTGGACCCGTTTTAAAGAATTCATACTGATGACCGCCATGAACTAGCCAATCCATTATTTTTAAATTTTTAATCATAAATGCCTAAACCTATCTTTACTTAGCACCCTACCTATAGATCTACCCACACCTTCTATATCAAAGTCTCTAACTATGTTGAGGGCATTAAATATTTTTTTATCGTCCCTTTTTGAAGAATAAACTTTTCTCATCAAACTCATTAGCGATTTTTTGCTTGGATTCGCCCAACTTTGATACCCTTCATAAAATGAGCACCACTCCATATTCTTAACAGGCCCCATCGTATGTTTTATTATATTTGCAGAACTATCATCTAAAAACTCAGTTATTCCACCAAATTTAGTTACTATTATTTCATTTTTAAAATTTATAGCATCATGAATTGGCATACCCCAACCTTCCCCATGGTGAGGCGACACATAGCAATCAGAATATTGATGAATTCCATTAATTTCACTTTCTGTTATATCTTTGGTTATAAGGTATAGCATTGGAAAATCTTTTTTATTCATCTTTCTTTTTAAGTTTAAAATATCAATCTTTATGCCGTTTATATCATCCCTTAATGGTCTTGCTTTTATTATTAAAACAACGTTATCTTTTGAGGAAAATTCTTCAAAGTATGCGCTTAAAAGTTCTCTCCATCCTTTCCTTTCGTTCCATTGAAATATAGAATAAAACTTAAAAACATCTTTTGATAAAAAAACATTACTTTTATCAATACTTATGTTGAAATTACCCACTCTCGAAGTAGTCTTTGCAGGAGTTGGAATAATCTCTATGGGCCCAGAAAAACCCTCTCTTAGAAGGCACTCCTTTACTAAATTGCAAGGAGCCCAAATCTCATCGAGCCACCCTATTGTTTTTCTCCACTGCTTTGGTAGCCGATCCGCCTCCCAATAAAAGTAGCCAATTTTATATTTTGAGTTTGATCTATCTGAATATGCAATTTTTATAGGCGGGCACTGCATGTATAATTGAACATATGGATTTAATGAATTATTTTTTTCCAAACCAAAATCAAGATCAGTCTTCAGATTAACTCCAATAGATTGTAGAGATTCTAATATATTCCTGGTTGCCATACCATACCCAGTATTGTTCGTAATTTTTCCAAAAAACTCCATATCAATCATTATATAAATTCCCCCATGTTTTGAGGGTCTAAGTTTGGAATATACTCATACTTATCGAAAAGTAGATCTATAAACTTTCTTGTTACAATTTTGACATCATGATTAGCTATTGAAATTCTTGCATTTTTTGCTATATTTCGATTATTGTAATTTTTCTTTATTATCTCTACGTCTTTATCAATATTGCCAGTTAAAAAGAATCCATTTTCACCATCAGATATTATATCTGAAATTGCACCAACATTTGTTGAAAAAACAACCCTTTCAGACGCCATTGATTCGAGTATTGATATTGGAGTTCCTTCGATCTTAGAAGTTAATAAAAGAGCATCAAATATAGAGTGGTATTCTTCAATATTATCTTTGTGTCCCAAGAAAACAACATTATCACATTTATTATTTTTTATATAGCTAGAGAGCATTGGCCCTTTTCCAAGAAATAAAAATAAAAAATCTTTCATATTTTTAGCAATTGACAAAGCATAATCTATATTTTTTTCTGGAGATATTCTGGCAACTATTCCAACTATTGGCCTCTTATCTTTTATATTATTCTTTAGCTTTAATGGTTTTTTATGAAAATTATAAAATCTATCTAAATCTATACCTACAGGTATTGTTTCAATATTGCTGACTCCACTTATATTGTTGGATAGACTATCAGAAACTCTAATCATGGTATCAACATTCTCTCTGCTACCTATTTGTGATACAGAATCAGACCACCTGAAATCACTGTGATATATTTCTATTATCTTTGAAGATATTTGATTGATTCCCTTTAATGAAGATAATAGGCGATACACTGACAGACTATTATAATATATAATATGGCTATAATTATTTAGTATTAATTGATTCTTTAACCTATTAAGTGATCCTGCAAATATTTCTTTATATTTATTTGATAAAGATGGACTATTTTTTGATAAATATAATATTTCAAAGTCAATATTACTAGGATATATTTCCTCTATTATATTTTTTAAATATATTTCAGCACCACCATGAATTGAGTATGGAACTATTATTCCAACCTTAGCATTTAAAGCTTTTGTATAATCATAATTATATGTAGATTTTATTAAATCTTTATTATCATATTTTGAAAAAACTTTTTTTCTATCAACAATTATAATTCTAGATATAACAGATTTTCCACTAAATTTTATGCCCGGCTCAACAATCAGCCTGCATAAGCCTGGATAGTTATTTTCTATGTCAAAAGACACTTCTTTATTTGTTCTGCTCAAAGCCAATGGTTCATGAAATACGACCTCTCCCCTGCTGCCAACAACTTTTATAGATAGCTCTCCCTTGCCCAAAATAGACTTTGCGGCAAGAGTTATTCTAAAATATTTGCGCCCTGTAAATTCTGCAGTGTAAGTGCTTGTGCCTCTAAGATGAATTTCTTTGCCAACTTTTATAAAATTTCCACTTTTATTCTTGGAAGTATTTGAATCAAATAGTTTCATTATATATCCAAAATCATCCTAGCCGCAGCATTCCAAGTAAAATCTTTAACAGTTCTAGCTCTTTCTTCTGAGAATAGATCAAGAAGTTCTTTTTTTGAATTAAATGCTTTTCGCATTTTACTAGAAAGATCTTCTAAAACCGGAAGAAATGTTTTGGCACCCTTGGTTGGACTCCAATACTGATACTTTGATCCTGCGTGAATCTCTTTTGCTTCAACGAGAAGGCTATTTTTATTATTTAAAAAATCAATCTGCCCTGTGCAGCCTGGCGCAATGACAAGAATATTTGCAGCCAAAGCCTCAAGCAAGGGCAAGCCAAACCCCTCTGCGGAAGAAGCGCTAACTAAGCAATCGCATGAATTGTATAAAGGCACCATACTATCATATCGATGTTGAATTATTTCAACCTGAGGAAGCTTTTTCCCTTTATGCTTTCTCAAGTTTTGTACGGAAATAATTTCCTTCATTACATCACACTCAAATTTATATTTTGGCTTTGATAATGAAGTTTTTAAAATCAAAACAACATCTTCATCAAAGTTAAACTCGGAATAATATGCGTCAATTAAAGTGGCTATATTTTTTCTGTAATGTGGAATTGAAACATTTAAAAATTTAAATGTTTTTTTACTTCGTATATTTGTAACCTTATTCTTGTTTTCAAATTCAGCAGGATGGATGCCATGAGGTATGACGATACACTTATTCTCAGGCCAACCGCCTCTAACAAAAACTTCTTTTGTAAAGTTACTCGAAGGCAAAATATAATCTAAATGAGTATGAGCATCTTTCCAAACTGCAGGAAGATGAGATGATTCATAGTTATAAATGGCCATCCGACAAGAAGACGTAGATAAAAAGCGATCCTTAAAATTTCTAGGGAGAGTATAAGTTAAATCTAAATCATGAGAAGCATAATTATTCTCAACAAAGGGTACTAGTTCATCAGGAAAGAGTTTATATCCATTTATACTATGGAGGTCTAGCTTATGATTCATCTTTGCTAATTCCATAAGCAAGCTTCTCATTGTAACTGCCCAGCTATGAGATGTACCCAGCATTGCTTGGCTTCGAATGGTTGCTGTATTGTTCATACTTAGGATACTACCTGATTAGGAGAATATTTTTTATATTTTTAGTTTTAGGCTTTATCTGGTGATCCCTAACTTACTGTTTCTCTAATAGTTTTTAGCTTTTCTATCCAGCAATCTCTTTCTTTAGCTTTTTCTTTTCCATCACTAAATGCTTTGTTTGCCCAATTCAATATAGCTATTATACCGTCTATATCTTTTGTGTTTAATTTTTCTTCTTTATTTTCTAACTTATATAACTTCAATGTTTAAACCTATCCCATCTAAGCTATTATCTTCAACTATTGATTGCGCAGTTTTTCTTGCTAAACTTACTATGGCGTTATAAAAATCTTTATTGCCAACTATTGATATATTTAAAAAAATATACCCCAGCTTATACTCCAAGTTTACATTTAATCCACTTGGATTAATTGGAATTGCGTTTTGAATTGATGAGTCAATCAAAAGCTTGCTAAATTCATCAATTAGATTACGATTAATCATACGCTAAAGCTTTCTCCACAGCCACAAGTTCTTTTTGCATTCGGATTTGTAAACTTAAAGCCTTTTCCAGAAAGTCCATCAACATAGTCTATTTCTGTTCCCATTAAATATAAATAACTTTTAGGATCAACTAAAAGAGTAATGTCGTCAATTTCTATCTTTTTATCTGAAGAATTAATACTATTATCAAATTTTAAAAAATAAGTAAAACCAGAGCATCCTCCTCCTCTAACTCCAGCTCTGAGAATATTATTTTCTTTATTTTTTAAAGATACAATTTTATCTTTTGCAGACTTACTTAGAGTTATCATTTATTCTCCAATAATTAACTCAAATGAAAATTACAAGGAAATGGTCCATCAACATACGTTCCAGTTGCTGTTGATCCTGCTACAAAAAAGCATAATTCATCTTCATCAAATAAAGTTTCATCTGAGCAAGTACCAATCCCAATTTTCTTTAAGTCTAATATTCCAACTGACAAATCAGAATTTTTAAAGCCAGATTTTTTCAAATGAACACCAAAATTTAATATTGTTCTATTAGCTTCATTTAATGCGTCATATAAAACATTTTTAGTATTGAAAGTCGCAATCCCTGTCGAGTGGTCTAAGTCAACACCAACCTTAAATATTACTCCAGATGTTACATCTTCATAATTTATTTCGAACTCTATTAAATCTTCTAGTTCTAAATTTCCCTCTACATTTAAACCGGGCTCTATCATCAAAGCTTTTTGATATCCCGGAAGATGACCAGGCTGTATTGCCCACTTCATTATCGCTGATGTTATAGGTATTTTTATTTCATCACCAGCAAAATAGTCTCCAAGTGGAATATGGTTGATAAATGAGTCATTTTCATGTATAACCATTTCAAAAAATCTACCAAGATTATCAGAGTTCATATTATCATAAGAAAAAATATTAAAATCTTTATCTATAGATATCGCGTCTTTTAACTTTATAATCATATAGGCGCTAACAATATTTGTTCTAGAAGTAATATTAAGTGGAAAAGTAACTGTAAATCTATCTACATTTCCAAGATCATCCCTGCCTACTCTTAATCCATTTGATAAAGTGTTATTTGAAGATAAATTTGATTGAAATACAACTTCATGTAATTTTGAAGCAAAGTTAACACCTTGTGTTGCATTGTTTTCCTGATGAACCCCAAAGTCAAAAGAGGCCGCTCCATTGCCAGGATGTATATCAGGATTTTCACCAATTTTTATCATTTGCTCATTAGATCCATTTGTAAGATTATTTGAATTTGGATCAAAGTAAAGTCCTGTAATAACTTCATTTATCCTTCTAAATCTAAAAAATACAAAGTTGTCATGACCATTTTTTTCTATAAATCCAGTACCAAAATTAAAGTCAGAAATAAGATCATGTTCATCGTTATAAATTTCACCACTAAAAAATATTTCTGGCTTATTAGTCGAACTTTGCCTCCAACCAAGCCTTAGCTTCGCATAAGTGCCATCATCGTTAAGAATAGTTAGGCTGCCACATGACAATATTGTTCCAGCAAGCAGCTTGTCACTCTCCCAAATTGATCTAGATGCCCTAAAGTCTATGATAAAGTCACCTTCAAAATGATTTTGATCTGGAGTTATAACTCCATATCTTTTTTCAGCGTTAATTGTCGTATAGTCAAATATAGCAGGATGATTATCTGAATCATTAGCGGTTATTAAAAGATTTTGACCAGCAGAAGCATCTTCATTCCAGCTTCCAAAAGACTTGTATGAAGCATCAGAGAAAGATTCTGATATTATCTCTGTAGCTGAAGACTTTAGTGTTTCGTCTGCATATCCATCAACATAGCCATCAATAAATGCATCTACATGTAAGCTCGCAATTGCTTTGCTTATTTTTACCCTTCCCTTTAAAATATCATTATTTGAGCCAGAATCTTCACAGCCAACATAAGTTCCATCAGAATATTTCATAGCTGGATATCCAGACTTTGTATAACAAGTTCCGTTATATCCTTTTATAAAATTTTCATATAAATCTACAGAACAATCCTGTATCGAGCCAGGAGGCAAGGGAATTGATATATTCGAATACTCATAGTCACCATGGTATGGAACTCCGGGACTTGAATATATTTCGCCATTTGGTATAAACAAATCATTTGCTAAAACTTTTTGATTTTTGTATATTGGATCACATTCTTTCTTGTCGTCACAACTTTCCTCAACACATATGCAATCTGCCATTTTCTTTTCAATAAAGTTGGTTTCAACATACCTTCTAAGATCACAAATTTCTATAAATCTAGACTCAAATTGTGACCCTATATGATCTATAGAGTAAGATGTTTGCTTGAATGGAACGCTTAAAAGCTTACTATTGTTAGCAAGCATATTTGTTGTAGTTCCACTAGCAATCTCTAAATTGAAATTACTTGAACCTAAAAATTCAACTTCGGAACCAGACTCATCGACAACCTCTAGGCTGACATCAAGACCTGATTCGCTAATAGATTTTGACTTTACAATATAAAGGCCGCCATCAGCTACTCCTTCTGGAACAAATACAGCATCGCCAGACCTTATTGATAATGCTTTACTTTTTTCATCAACTTTAAAGCTAACTATATTTTTGTCAGATAAGGCAAGGCCTGTTGCCTGTGTATCAATAAAAATCGATGGAAAATCATCTTTTTGATGTATGTTTTCAAGCTTTAACCTCAATACTCTAAAAGATTTTTCTACTGAAAAATTTACAAAGCCTTCAACAGCATCTTCTATTAACTCTATATCTTGGCCGTCAATCGTTCCATCGCCATTTAGGTCTGCCTGAAGCAACTCTATTATGCTCAAATCTCCAGATAGAACTGATTGCTCTGTTGTTTTTGCATTTAAAGTATTCCCAACTAAATCGAGCAATTTTAAGATATCACTGTTAGTATGACTTCCATCATTATTAAAGTCACCAACATTAAATATTTCGCATTTTTTCGATATTATTCTATACTTTGAATTACATTCACAATCTAAATCAGGAGTAAGAACTCTATTGATTAGATTTGACTCAAGAAGCTCCTTGCTGGGGTTTAAAATTAAAAATTCATCCCTATGTATAAGTCCAGGCAAAGAAAGGCTTCCAGATATGCTCTGCGCCTCTCTAACGTTATCGTCTTCAACGCTTGCTAGCACTATTGGAGGGTGATCATAGCCACTAATGTCTGTAATAGATTTTATTTCCGCAGTATCTCCAATTCTTGAAAATATAAAATTTCCAGTTCTAGGGTGAGTATTTGGTTCAGAAAATTGATCAACCCTATCGACTACAATTAGATTCTTTGCTCCTGGGTTTATATCTTTTATTGATATAAATCTTTCAAACTTAGGAATTCTAGTTCCACCAACGAACTCTTCGGTTTTTGGTAAAGACATTATGAAGCCATCCGTAGAGTATGCTGATCCATCAGTAACCTCTACTATATCAGAAGATATCCTGTACCAAAGACAAGAGTATCTGTCATCTACATATCGCTTATTTATTGAATCATATTCAACAAATCTGCTTTCCTGCTTTGAGTATTTTTCGACAATATTTAACTCTTGACCCAGCTCTATTTTTCTAAGGGGCTTGTCATAGCCCTTTTCAATAATTACCGTTCCAGTTGAGTTATCACCCCTTCTCGAAACCATTAGGGCATAGTACTTGTCAGCCTTTATTAGTCCGCCTATATTTCTATCAGCAATTAAAGTATTTGAAAAATTAAAACTTACTATCTGAGGCTCATCATCAAGTATGTAACCAAGAGTGCTCAGATCTTCTATATCGTAAGATATCTCTACTATTGGGTCTCCGTCAGGATCAAAATCAATTAAGTTTTCTGGAATAATATCTGTTATACACTGAACTTCTGTTGAAAGCTCGTGAATAGCAACTACAATTTCTCCAGAAAATTTAAACTCTGAACCACTTTTAGCACTAGAGTCTCTCTCGACAGAAAGTAAAAGATCAACTCCTTGGATGTTATCTGATTTAGATAGAAATTTTTGTCCGTATGCAGTTGATGGTTTTCCATTTGGAAGTAGTCTTAATTTTTCTTTAGAGTTTAGCTCAATATATAGCGAAGAAGAATCGTTATTTATTCCTATAAGCTCATCAATCTCATTAATTATAGAGTTTGCAGGGTCGGAACTTATAAAGTTAGACAATGCAAAGTTTGGAGACTCAGTTTGTTTTGATAAAAACTTTTGAGAGAATACAGAAAGAGGGCTAGACTCTCTCAGCTCAATAAAGCCATTATCACCAATTAAATTTGGACTCTCTATATATGATGATAACTCTGTCCTTCCTGTTCCTCCAGAAAAGTTATTTAATATAATCCCAAATATTTCAGTATAATAAAAGTCAGTTACTTGAGAGCCATTTTCTTTAAAGTCAATTATCTCAATTACTATTTCGCCAGACTTATCTATTCCATTTGGAGTTCTTCCTGCAATTAAAACTCTTGGAAATATTCTTCCGCGAACATCTACATTTTTTAGCTCAACCTCTATTCTATTGCCGTCTGTTCGGTCGCTAGGCTGTATATCAAGGTGAATTGGTCTACCATCATATCTGCCATTTTTAATTAAATCTTCAGATGGATTGCCGTCAGTGGAGTGTTTTCCAGGATAAAGTGTATTTAGCAAAACTTTGCTGCCAAAAAGCCTATCTCTTATAATTCCATTCCCATGAAAGTCACTTACAATATTTGACGTAGATGACCGATTATAAATCTGCTCTTCATCTAAATCTCTCTCAACAATTCTTTGACCGTCGAAAAAATTAACTCTTGGGGTAATTGTCTTTTTTGACTTTCCCATTAACAATCTCCTGAATAAATCTACTCATCGATAATATCTTGAATATTAATAGGGTACTAACACTTGTTTTCTTCAAATTTAACTAGACAATTTGAATGTGCTGGCTTTAATCTTTTTGCCAGCTCAATAATTAAGTCCTCTACTTCTTCACTCTGTATTTTACCAAAACTATCTATAATATTTATATCAAATTCAAATATACCATTTTTTGCATCAGTTATTGATGCAAGATTAATATCTTTTTTAATTTCTTTGTTAAAATTTATCAACTTAGTTGTTAAATCATCACTAATAACTGGAAGTGCAGCATTAAGATTGCTTGAGTAGTTGTCATCAAAAAAAGTGCCCAAAACATCTGCCTTAAACCTTCTGGACTCTCTGCTAAATCTTATATTATCCATCCTTGCCATAGCGGCTTGCATTCCAATGTTATCAGAGCCAATAGCTATCGCCCTAAATTCATCGGATATATTTATTTTATATGGTATTGTGTTGGCAGCACTCTTATCGCCCCGCCTCTGCCCAAATACAGTCCCATCTCCAAATATTATATCGTTATCACCATATGACACAGATCCGCTTTCCTTGCCATCAATAAACATCCTCATCATATCATCATTTGAGTTTGCTCTATAGGTGCAACACACCCTATGCCATGAATTTTTTTCCCATAATATTTCTGATTTTATTACATGTGTCTTTTTATCTGACTTTATAGAAAATACTAAATTATTTTTATTATCTTTATATATAGATATTCTGTTTCCATTTGACTCAATTGGAATATAAGACACAATAACATCAATATTGCTGCCAGGTAGTGCATCTGGAATATTTACAGTTACTCCATCTGGAGACAATATACATCCAGTAGAGTAATCTTTACCCACACTTGATCCGCCCTCTAGCTTTCCTGTTATGTTACTTCTGTTTATTTCATCAAAAAATATATTATCAATTTCTTCTTTTTTATAAAAATTTTCCATTTCAGATTTTTTATTTAAAAGATGAATTCCAACTATCTGCTTTGCAGAAGAGGGGAGAGTAATCTTTGTGGGCGTAGTAGACCGCACCCTTGTTTTGGAAATAGAAAATATATCAATGTAATATCTATCTTGATAATCCCTATTTGATCCAAGTAGTGGACTCACCCAAAACTCTATAGTTCCTTCATTTTTTCTAAATATTGATTTTGAATTATCAATTATATAAGGAGAGCCTCCATAAAACCTAGCAGAAGAGCCAAACATACTATTAACGCTATTTCTACTATAATTAACTTTTCTTTCATATGAATTAAATGCTGCTTTATTTCTTATTGGCCCACCACCCGCTCTGTGTGACTCTATAAACACCTTCCTTGCAAGCTCTCTGTTGATTCCCATTCCCTCAAGGGCGTAAACAAATTCTTCTTCATTATTTATTTTTTCAAGAAGTATTTCTCTTTGCTTTGATGTTAGTTTAAATTTATTATTTGTTCTTGCATTTAAAAAGTTTTGTAATCGTAATTGTCTGGATTGAGCCTTGATTGGGTTATCAAAGTCAATAAGTGCCAAAGTTTGCTCATCTGGACAAGCCTCTTTCGTATTATTAAAATCGGAAGTCACACTTAAATAGTTCCCCGAGAAGTTATCAGTTGGCCTATTATCATTAAGCATTTCTGATATAATCTTAAACTGCTCTATGATACCTCCCCATGAATTTTCTTTATCAAGATCAGTACCTACATGCAATCGATCTCCAATAAAGTCGAGCTCAACGCTTAAGTGAGCAGGATAATCAACAATATATTTGCCTGGACTCAACTCAAATGGGACTGATCCAGAGGTTCCAAAAGTTCCCAGAATAAATGCCCCACTCTGATATGATAAAATTTCAGCCGCTTCTCCATTATTATCAGATACAGTAATTGGGTTTTTTTCTATAATTTTAATTGTACAAATTTCATACTCTTCATCTGCAACAAATACTTTTCCTACAACTTTATCTATTCTTTTGAAGAATTTCTTAAAATCTATTGATCCATTTCCTCTTACTGATACTGTCTCAAATCCGGACCCATCAACTGTATCTCCATAAATTGTTAGTTCATTATTTTCATTAAACAATATGTTATCAGAGTCTATCTCTACACTTATGAGTCTTCCAAGATTTGTTTTATATATTTGAATTCCCTCAGATGACATTAGGCCAGAATTATCTTTTTTATCAAATATTTCTTCAAATTTTAAACAAACTTTTGAACTATCAATGCTTAATTCATTATAATCTGGAATAAATCTATCTTTTAAAATCTTTTTTATAATAACATCCGAAAGATCAACTGGCTCAGAGCCTCTTATAAAAAGTACACTGTTGCCACTAAATACATTTTCTGATCCAACCATTTCACTTTCGAGCTGCTCTACCCTTGGAGCTCTATATGAGGATCCGCCTAAATTAACTTCATTTTTTATCCTTGAATAAACCAATCCAAATGTCTCTATATGTATGCTAGAATCTGAATAATCTATTGAGCTCATGCATTTGCATGTCTCTAGATCCTTCTTAATAAACTCAATAACTCTTGAATCAAGATTAACTCTATAAGATGGATTTCTTCCAGATCTCTTTTCTACGATATTTACTCTCCCATCGACCACAGAATAAAGAATGCCTCCAAGCTCCTCTGAGTGACCATCCTTATCGACCCTATATATCGCAAACTTGCTGTTTCTAAGATCTGTCAAAATATTGTCGCCCAAGCCTGCAGTGGGAGGGAAAGAGAACAAGATATCAGATGCAGAAGTATTAAATACAAATGGAATAAGTTTATCTCCAGAGGCAAGAACTGCTACTCCATTTGATACTCCAGAAATTATTAGCTCTTTACCTATTAAATCTGGTGCAATCTTTGAGTCTGAAATTATTATAGATCGCCCCAGATAACTGCTGTCAAAAGAGACCTGATTACTAACAAATGTTGATTGACCTGCAACTACTGCTCCAATGTTTTCATTATCAAAAAAGTTTATTCGATCGGCAGAAAAGCTATGAAGAACCTCTCTGCTTATATCTGAAAATTTATTATTTATAGAAACAGGAATTGCACCTCCAAATTTAAATAAATTTGGAGCCTCTATGCCATCGATAAATAGATGCATCTCATCCATTTCATAAGGGGTATTTAGCCTCCAGCTTGCCGCTATATGATGCAGCTCTCCAGGCTTAAAGTGTTTGATGCTGGTAGCTATATTGAAAACTTGAGGATGGTTATTTTTTGGATAACTAAATATTCTAAAATTTAAAAATCCTTTACCATCCTTGAATATAGAGAATCTGCCAGAACCCTTTGACTTTCCGGTATCCAAAAGAAATCTAAGCTTATCTGAGCTAAATCTAATCTCTCCAAATCCACCTTTTGATATCATCTCTTCAAAATATCCATCAGTATACCCGTCAGCATAACCATCAAAGTATCCGTCAGAATAGGCATCAATATAGCCATCAGAATAGCCATCAATATATTCTGGTGGTGGCATTTTCAGTAAAAATTCAATCTTTTTATCAGTATCAATAACAATCCCCAAGCTTGATCTATCTACCAAGTTTGTATTTTCTTCTGCATGATATTTTATAAAATCTATATCTAATGATGTATTATCATTTTTGCTATGAAAATTAGAAGACTTTACATGATTAGAATCTAAAATATGAATTGCTACATAATCATTATTTAAATTTTTCTTTGGAATTTCTAATTCTGAAATATTTATTCGACTAATTATTTCATCATTAACTCCAATGTTTATTATATCAGAATATTCATTTTTAGATATAAAGTATTCATTAAAATTTCCACCCCTCCAACTGCCTTTTATTATATCTATAATTTTGTCAGATTCTGCATCAACTATTAAAAATAAATCTAAGTCATTAGAACTAATTCCTAATGCTAATTTTATATTTATATTTTTGTTTTTAAAATGCAGCGGAGTTATTCCTGAGAATTTTCCAGAAACCATTCCATCAAAAGATGCAACACTACTTGAATCTAATAAATAATCAATATTTGATACCCTAGCGGATATATTATAGTTAAAGTAACCATTTGAGCAATATATTGGTGCCGAAATATAGTTGCCAATATCATCAGAAGAATCTCCAGACTCCATCCTATAAATGCCGCCGGATTCTAGTGTGGAAAATTTTCCACTCTTCTTCCATAATAATGATTCATTTTCGGATCCACCCGATATTACATTTGCAGCTTCAATTTCAGACTCGACCATATTTCTCCACCCACTCTCTTCGAGCAGACCTCTGCCGCAATATCTTAATTCTTTTTTACATTTACTATTATCTTCACAATCTGCATCGTCTATTATTGTCATCTTTTCTACTGATGAAAATTCTCCATCCGTAATAATTCTTCCAGTAAATTCATATTGAGAATCAACTTTTGAATAAATATTTTCATATGATATACTTGACTCACTAGGAAGATAGACTCCAGTGGGCACTACATCTGGAATATGGTCATTAAGCATCTCTGCTAGATCTGGATCTTTTAAAAGAAAATCTTGACTATCTTTAATTCCCCACTCTTCGGAATAACCTCCCAGATCAACTCCAAGTTTAGATATTGCGCCTAAAAAGAAATATCTTTTTATTTGACAGCTGTAAGAGCATGCGTTATTTTTGTTAAAAAACCAAGCTTCATCAGAGTATTCTTCTGGAGGGACAACAAAGTATCCGTCGCGAGCAGAATTCATATTCGAAGATATTTCGCTGCCAACTTCAAGAGCAAACTTTTCTGGATATGCATATGATAGACCAGCTTCAATATAAAATTGGAATAGCTCTTCAAAAGTATTTTTCAGCAAATGATCGCAAAAAATATTTCTACCATAAAAATATCCTTTATCTTTCCAAATGAAACTATTATGAGAATAAAAATCTTTTGAATCAAAGGAGGCAATTATATGTCCGCCTCTACCAATTATATTGTCTAAAACGTACAGATCATCCGGCATACCATCTTTGTTGCTATCAATAATTTCTGCCAGTACATTTGCGATATATAATAAATCTTCATTATCAACTGAACTTGTTCCAAGCACTGGAATTCCAAACACATCTATATATTTATTTAATCCTGCGGTTTTAAATGGCATAAGATAATTTGGTATTTTATCTATAAATAACTCTTTAACTTTTAGTACTGGAGTTATTCCAACTGGAACCTCCTTCATACTGTTTGCCCTTGCTCTAAAAATCCACTGACCAGTATCATCACTAACTGGAGATTTACAAAGCTCGTCGAAACCTATAAATACTCCCTCATCTTTATTATAATTATGTGGAACTCCTGATGATATATCTGGAAAATCATCTTTATTAACAACAAAGGTAGACCCCTTTGGATTTCTTCCCGTTCTTCCTATGTATACATCTTTTTTTGAGAATCTTGTTCCAACATTAGACTTCATATTTTTTATTTCAATTAAAGACTTGCACTCCATATCAACTGATCCAATAAAGAGTCCTGAGCTTAGGGTCTCAATAGAATCAACCACTTCTGTGTTTGAAAGAATCCTATCTGAATCATCCATATTCATTGCGCTATATAGATTGTTTAAATTATTTGAATCTAATAAACTTGAATAAAAAAGATTTATTTCTTTCTTTTTATTATTTAAAGAGCTTTTTATAAAAACTTTTGCAATATTATTAATTGGATCACGATCAATAATAATTTTAAAAAAATCAGAAGAAAAATCAACTATATATGGTCTACCATCATATCCTAATATATTTGAACTTTGTTCTTCGCTTGTAACTATTTTAATATTTTGAACTAATATAGATATTGACCCAGATGGAATCTGGTTGTTTAGTTCGCTTGACCCAGATGATGGAATGTGACCTTTATTTTCTGGGAATCTATCAACAATAAGCCCACACGGGCTTGATATAATTTTGTCATAAACCTCTCTGCCCGCACAGTCAATAAGTCCAACAACCCTATATACAGAGCCGGTAGAATCAACGATCTTAAAAACAGATGGACTATTGTCGAAAAGAGAGAGCGATCCAACAACTGCCGATAAATCAATTGGGGAGCTAAACCCAATTCGCATCTTATGATCATTAAAAGTTGACAAACTATCCATTGTATCTAGGATTGAGCAGTAGCAATTTTTACTAGGATTATTCTTGTCAAAGTCCGGTATTTCAAGTTTTGAAATATCCTCTCTTACAACCGGCAGCCGAATAACCTCTTGGAGCGAGTTCTTTACTTCGCTTAGTGATAATAATATAGAAAATATTTTATTTTTATCACCAATAGATATCATTCCTGGTGTGCAAAACTTATTTGAAATATTAGGCCCAGGTGGGGTAAAGCTTGAAACTTTAATATCTATTTCAAAATTTGAAGTATTAAATCTGTCTAATCCATCAAGCTTTTTTGTTATTCCAAATGCTCCAATAACTTCTTTATTGTCGATATTTTTGTAATTAAATATTGATACTGAGCCACCAGATTCATCAGTACCGCCTATAGCATTAGAAGAACCAAAAACAGAGTATCTATTTTTTGAATCAAAAATTGATTCTCCCTCTCTGTATAAGCTCTTTTTATTTTCAAGATTATCTATAGTTATAGTAAGAGATGCATCATTGCATATACCCCCCCAGAAAGGCTTGACCCAAGCTGACGCTGTTCCTTCTCCAATTGAAATAGTTGAATTAGAAGGTATATCTAAAGTTGTTTGATCATCAAAATTTAAGCCTGTTCCAAATTTTCCTCTTAAAAAGTTTAAATTTCCACTATAATTATAAGACATGTGGTCAAGCATATCCCGACCAAGTATCCAGTTTCCAAAAAATGATTCACTTATATTAGGATCAATTCCAGTAAAAGATTTGCCAAGATTTTTAAATGCAGAAATAGTAGGCCCAGAAGTAAATGAAGATATCGTACCCTTTAAGGCGGATCTATATAATTCTCTATCTACATTTAGAGATAAGTTGTTAAAAAATGATATGTCTGTCAATCTTCCAAAGTTATCACGAAGAGCCTCCCTAGATCCTCCATATTTATATGATACATAATAGTTTTGACCCTCGACTAACGCATCCCCCTTGGACCAATCAATTTGATTGTCTCCATACTCGTAACTAATATATAAATCATCTTGTACATATGTATATGTTGAAAATATTTTTCCATATCTATAATTCGCAACAAGACTTACTCCAACATCTGGAGTTGAATTAGTTACAAAAGAAAGATTAATAACATCCCCTTCATTAATCAGTGAGCTATTTGGTATTACTATTTTTGCTTCATTTTCTCCTACTGTAATATCAGCAATAACTGATACAGAACATTTGCCTTCCAAAAACTCTGTGCTGCCTGAAGATACAAGTATGGTTGATCTAACTTCATCCATAGAGACAATATTAAAAAGATTTTCATCACTATCTATAACAACATCATTATTTGTATCTATTGAGCTTAAATTAACTCCAGACTTTATATTCAGAAGAATTCCATTTTCAACTAAAGATTTAGATATAACTTCTATTTCAATTTTTTTAACTGAATTATTTTTATCAAATAACTTTTCTTTATTTTTTTCTCTAATTGCCGAATAAAGAATTTTTAAATTCTTTTCTAAAACAAGTATTTCTAAATCTCCGTCTTTATTTTTTAAAAATCTTCTAGTTAAATTTTTCTTTAGATCAATGGTATTTTCATCCAACTTCATAAAAGATGGGTCATAAAAGTTCCCCCCACCATCGGCAGCAGATCTCAAAAGATTATCTCTGCTCATTTCGGGGAGTCTATTTGATTTTAAATCAGAATATAAGTTTTCACCAACTAAATCTACCTCTCTATAAATACCTTCGATTGCAAATATTTTATTCGGAAGAGCAACGGTATAATTAGGCAAAACTTTTAGAATATCAACTTCAAAATTATTACTGTCAAAAGTTTTTCCACCAGAAAATAATAATGAACTTTCTAAATCTAATATTTCTATAAAATCTTTGTCAAAAATAATTTCGTTGTATATTTTAGCTATGTCTTCCGCCTTATCTGACGGTCTACCTTTTTTTGATACCTCTTTTATATTTAGTATATTTTTATATTTTGTAGAAATTTTAGAGCAAGAATATGAAGCAGAACCAATGCTATCAATAGATTTATTTCTGTCTACTGCAACATGGATTATTCCAAGATTATAATCTACAGAATAGTCGCCCACCCTTCGCAGTCTTGATATGTTTTTATCTAAATTATCTTCTTTTATAAAAACTTTTTCTGATTTAAAAGTATTAGAATCTGATAAAGATAATGATGTATTTAAATATGACCCAATAGAATCAATTGATTTACTTAGTATATTTTCATTACTTAGTTTGATAGAAAAACATTTTGTTCCAATAGTTATTTTTGCATTTCTTGGAGGAAGAACATCTCTTGAGCTTATCCCAAAATAATTTATTATCCCTTCTGAATTTGCTTCTCCAAAAAACTTTATTTGTATTTCTTGATTTAGCGAATCACCTTGAATAAAATAATCCAAAGAGTTTAAGTCAACTAGCTCAGAAGGTATACCGGGCGAGAAATATATTGCATTATTTGATAGTCTTGATGTGACTTCTGCAGAAAAAATTGGTGATATAAATGTAGAGTATGCACAAAGATCTTCAGGACCAGATCTTAAAAAATTTGCAGATTCAGATTCAGATTCTAATATTTTTGGAGCAGAAACTCCAGAAAAATAGATCTCAGAGTCTGTAAAGTAAGATACTGGATAAATCTCCCCTGTTGTTTGGTTAAATATTCTATATACCTTTGTTACTGGGGTGTTTTTTGGCTTTATAGAAAATGAAGATGTATAATTATTTTCCACATGTTCATTCATTTCTTCTATATGAAGCAAATTTATGAAATCAACACCTTCAACAAATACCTTTTCGAAGTTAAAGTTGACACTCAACTTTCTTCCTGCGAAATCTCTTGTGGCACCTGGATATAAATCATTTTTATCAAAATAAAAATCTACATTGTTTTCAAAAATATTTTTATAACTATATTTTGCTCTTATATTTTTTCTTCCAGTGCCCTGACTTTCGTCGCTAGAACCATAAACATATACTTCTCCAGTGTTATAGTTTATAGAATACTCTCCAGGCCTAGATGGTAATCTTGATATGTTGAACCTTAGCTCTTTACTAAATTCACTTATAGTATCCTCATTACTAAAAAAAGTAACTCCAGATAGCTCAGCAATGGAGCCAGATGCATTTATTATTGGAGCATGATCTAGAAAGAATCGAGTAGAATTTGTTGGAATTGACTCTTCAACAACTCTCTCTTCAGAAAAAACTTCTATAGAATTGTCTTCGATTAATTTTCCAGTGTCTTTATAAATATAAGATGCAATTATTCGATCTTCTTTTTTTGGCCTAGGGATATTTCCAAATTCAGATAATAAAATTTGATTAGATTCCAAAAAATAAGCATCTAATGAATTATTCGGATCATATTTACTGTCTAGTATAGAATATTTATATTTTTTTATATCATAATCTATTCCAATATTTCCCTGACAATCTTCGACAGCATCTTTTTGTATTAACTTTAGACTAACTAATTGTAAAATATTATTTTTTAAAAAAGATATTAAAAATCCATCTGCGCTATTTCCATCTGTATTTAAAGATATTTCTTCATCAATTACTATCTCTTGATTTAGGGCGATTGGATGATTTGGCATACTAAGCTGAGTAGATACTATGCTACTATCATTCAAATTTATTGTACTATTAACAAGTGTAGAGCCCGGCAGTGTTGGAGCAATCCTATCAATTTCATAGGCACCCTCATTTGCAAGTCGATCATATGCTCCAGAGCCCCTAGTTCTTAGCTCCCCTTCTGTACTTACCGATATATAGTTATCACTAAGAACTTCTCCGATATGCTTTTGAGCCCTAAAAAGCTCCTCAGATTGAACATCGATCGTTTTCTTTATAATGGTATTGTCTAAATCATATACATCTGGTATATTTCTATAAATATTGTCTCTTATTGGATTTGCTTCTTCAGATCCAATAAAAAATATCTCTCTAGAACTCTCATCATTAACCAGCACCTCTCCAAGACTGCTTAAGAATGGGTTCTCAGAAGATGAAATCATTTTTAATAAATAAAAGTTATTTGCAACTTGAGGTCTAGTCTTTATTATTGCAGTATCACCATCAATATTGACTCCCAATATTTCAAGACTATTTATATTTCCACTTAATGACTCTATTTTAAAGTTTTCTTTAGATATCCTCTCAACTAATTCGGATGAAAATACTATATTTAACTCTGTACTGGATGGAACAAAAAAACTTACTGGTCTTAATAACGCCATTTTAATTTATCCTAAAGTCTTCTCTTGAAACCATGTCAATTTGAATAATCCCGGGAGAAATGTACTGATTATCTAATGCTTTTATAAAAGCCCTTCTTCCAACCTCTCCTGCTAAGCAGAATCTTGATATATTTAATGAATCGACTCCCTCAATTGAGGTGGCAACGCTTATTATATCTGAATAGTCTACTGTAGTTCCCATCTTTTCAGAACTAAGTATGTTTACTATGGCTGAAGTTGCATCCTCAATTATCCTTGTTGATTCGGAGGAAAAATCTTCATTTATTACTACTTGACCCTCAACCTCTACATCTATCTTAAAAGCTTCTTTTATCAAAACATCAGCAGTTATCGGCCTTACCAGCTCTATGGCTCTAGTTGCCTCAAGAATTGAGCTGTTAACGTTATATTCAACAGTTATTCTCTCTCCTTCCTTTGGAGCAACAAAAGAGTAATCTGCAAAATATATTTCACCTGCAGCTGGCTCTGAAAGAATTTTTACTGATACTGTACCAACAAGCTCTCCTCCAGAGGCTCTAAATCCAGAAGGAACTGATATCGACTCGATTCTTGAAAACATATCCTTTGTATATATAACATCTGAAGAAGAAAAGTATATATCATTAAATCCAGTTTTATTTATCATAAACTTTATTTCAATACTATCTCCTGGCATCATTCCCATGGAAGAGTTCTTGGGAGTTGATGGTAATAAAAATTGAGTATTTTTAATCTCTTCAGATCTAAAAAACAGGTCTTTAGCATATATATTATTATTTAATGATCCACCTAATAGGTCAAATATACCCTTAATCTTTCCACTAGAATCAACTAGTTTTGCTTCATAAATTTTTGATATAAACAAATCTTCAGGTAATTGAGACGATTCTAATCTAGAAGATATTAGAGGTCCCAATGATAGTTTTAGGCCAGAAGAGTCTTCTCCAACTCCAATTTTCCCACTTATAATTGTGGAAATTTCACCAACGACTTTTATTTTACCAGGCCTTATTATTCCATCAACCTCTATGGACAAATGTGCTGGAGATCCGCCAATAACACCCAATATTTCTCCATCTGTACTTGTCTCAAGGATAACTGGCTGAGATCCCTCAATATTTAAAAGTCCTGATGAAAATAGCTGATTTGACTCGATAGATCCTGATGCCGGAAGTTGAGATAGTGAGGTTGGTGAAACAACATCTTCTTCTGTAAAAACATAGTTTACAAATATATTTGAGTTAAAAAAGAATAGGTCTTCAATTTTATCTAACAAATTTGATGCAGTCAGTATATCTGGAGATGGAAGAGTTATTGTTTTTCCAGAACTTGATCCATCCCCATTTAATATATCAAAAAATTCAACCTTGTTATATTTTATTTCAACTGTTTCTCCAATTATTGCCGAGGAATCAGATGGTAAATAAATAGCTCTTGAGCTAAAATGTTCATCACCAGAACTAGTATGATATATTTCAATACCATCTGAATTTTTAATTGAAAATATATTCTTGATTACATCACTACTTTTTGATAACTCAATTCCAATAACGCTACCAGAAGAATTTACATTTACCATCGAAACTTTTGCAGATTCAATATTTAATGAGAATACCGAATTTACCCTACTTACCTCTCTTGATACCGTAACAAACCTCTCAGTCTCCTGATCGTTCTTTTCTATATTTACGGCCTCTGCAGTTATTCTTGAATTTTTCGTCCAATCAATCGCATCGGAGTTTGCCTCTCCTCTATCATAATCTAAGTCACTATCAAATACCTTCCTCCAAGTATAATCGGCACTCAATATATCGGTTGAAACTGGCATTCTTTTACCAGTTATGCTTATTCGTCCGTCTAGATTTAAATCTCCAATGTTTGAAGAATCTTCAGGATTTACTGTATATACCTCTCCAGTTGTATTATTAACTATTTTTGATACTCTTACGACTGGATAGTGAGCTAATTGTATTATCTTATTATCATAATTACTTGTATGAGCTCGCTCATTATTAATTATAATATCCTGATAAACACTTGATAGGCTATCAACATCAGAATATCTTAATAATTCAATACTATTTGATTCAGCCTTAGTTAATACTTCTCCCTCAACATCTTTTTTGTTTGATATAAAACTTATCTGATCAAAACCAAAGGGGCTGCCTCCAGTTTCTGGATTTAAATCCTTTTCTAACCTATAGTTTCCTGAGACAACCCCACTCGCATCTATACTTTCTGGATGTAAAAGTCCAGAGCTGCTACCTATTACGCTTGCTATTGAAAATACCGGTTGCATCGGAAGGATTCCGCTTTTAAATGCCATATACCTTCTTTCCTCAGAGGTTCTCTCAATATCTTGACCATCTTGACCTAAAATATAATTATTTCTATCATCAAATGCATTCCCAGTGCCAGATAAGTCAGTATATATAAAAGATTCAGAATTACTAATTATATTTCTCCCAAGAAGGTATGCGTCAACCTTTCCACCAGTACCTGAATCTATTATTCTTTGAGAGCCATCATTTGTCTCAATAGTCTCAGTCCCATCCCTCAACATTAATGAGTTTCCTGGCTCTACAACTATTGCATCAGAAACGCCTTCTGCTGTTAATATCGCATTTTTGTATCCTGCTGAAGTTCCAACATTTGAGCCGCTAAAAACAGAAAGTATTCTTGCCCTAAAAGATGAATCCACCTCTCTATTGGTTCCGCCAAATGTCGCCACAACATTCACGACCGAAAGGGCTTCTCCGAGATTTGAGCTATTTATTTGAAACGGAGGTACGTTTCCAAATGTACCCGGCCTTAATGCTTGAATTGGCACCTCTATAGCATAAATGCTATTTAGACCAGCTAAATTTAGAGATTTTCTCATTCTATTTGCAGTGGCTGCTAACTGGCCCTTATCAGAAGTGCTTATTGTAAAACTTCCTATAGTTTCGAACGCCGCCCCACTTCTTGAATTTAATATTGTTCCTGCAGGAATTTGAATGTCCGATATAATACTGCTTGTTGTAAAAACGGCTATGCCACTAGCTGAAGCGCCAGTATTTCTTGATAGCCCAAAGTTTGCAGCAAGCCTATCAAGGTCTGTGCCCACTGTTGTTGCCAAAGATTGTCTTTCTGCAACCTCCAACAATACATTGTATAATTGAGATAATTGATCTGCTTGAACATCTACAAATAAATCTCTAGAAACTGTCCCCGGCTTAGTATCCAAATCAGGCTGAGTTAGTCTAAGCCTTTCAATCATCGAGGATACAATTTCACTAAAAGATCTAAATGACGCCATAATATTTTCCTAAACTAATCTTACCGTTATTGATTCAGATATTTCTGAAAGCTGCTGAGTTATCACTGATACAAAGACATTATATAACCTAGGGTCTCCAACATCTCTTTCAACCCTAACCCCCTTTATGCTAAGAATAATCTCAGCTGGAGATAGTATTTGTCTTTGAATCTGAATTTTTTGCAAGCCAATAAGTTTTGTTATTCCTTCATATACTGTTTGTTCAATTTTTGATTCTATTAAGCTATTATTTATATGATTATCAGTACTTATTATTCCAAGCTCACTACCATACTCCTTATGATACTTAACACTCCCCTTCCTTGTTAAGAGCATTTTTACAATATCCTGTCTTAACTTTGAGTTTTTTGTAACTGTTTCTAGAGTGCCGTCTTCAGAAAGTTTTAGATCACCATTTTTAAGCTTTAAACCAAAAGACATTAATAAAATCCTATAGCTTTTATTTCTATATTTGGTTAAAAAATAGTAGAAAAAACAATAGGAAATTAACTCGCTGGGCCTTTAGCGCTATCTCCCGCAAAAGCCTCCCCCTGGGCGTCTACAGATAAATTTGATCTAAAAATATCATATATAGAATTAACAATTAGGGTAATAATATTTACGGAATCGACCATACTCATTCTTTCTATAAGAGAAAAGTGTCTTACAGGGAACTCAGAAGTCATATTTCTATATTGCTCATCATTCAAAAGACCTAATAGCGCACCCTCTGGTGCAGAAAATAGAGCTAAAGAAAATGCTACTGCGTCAATTATCCCAACGCCTTTATGCGCACCCAATATTGAGGAAACTTGAGTCATAGCTTTGTCTGAGCTCTTATCTGCTGTTCTTTTTACTTTTTCTTCACTCTTTTTCATTTCTGCATCTAGCGCACTTCCAACTGCGCCTATTATTGAAGTTACAGGGCCCATAAGATGTGCATTATTTATACTAGACTTTCTGAGTGTATTTTCTTGAAGATTTATAAGCTCTGAATCCGCCCCTCTTCCTAAGAATAGCATCATAGAGTCTTCAATCAGTTTTGCTGATCGATAATATTCTTCTGGTATACTATCATTTTTTGCTTTTATTTGTTTTGTTTTTGCCCCATCTGAAGTTGGTTTTGCACTCTCATCTGGCTTCATGCCTGTTCTTTTTTGAATTCTTCTTATTTCTTCCCTTTTGCTATCAACATGTTTTGCTAGAGCTGGAATCGAATCATAAAGCCTGCTTATAATCATTGCTTCAAGGGGGCCAAGTGACTCAGTTAATTTTGGTGGCTCAGAAGAGTTTTCA
>Ga0163109_10000329_pt1 | contig 38437 bp, 57 predicted proteins | sample CRUFie1St13metaG_FD_108704 | JGI IMG/M metagenome (GOLD analysis project Ga0163109, IMG submission 108704) | Marine microbial communities from the Costa Rica Dome - CRUD Field 142mm St13 metaG | ecosystem: Environmental > Aquatic > Marine > Oceanic > Photic zone | place: Costa Rica: the Eastern...
ACTGGAAAGAAATGGCCGAACAAATGGAAGATTCAAGATGGTTTGGTCAGGTAGGACGAAGAAGTAAAGAACTTCAAGAATTAGTGTTGGGTTGTGTTTAAGACTACTGAAATAAGAGCAGTTAAACTATTAGGTGGAGAAGTTATCATAGGTAAGGTAACTGAATCACTTAATAGTAGTAATATTATTATAGAAGATGCACAACAGTGTATCCCACAAGTGGTCGAAGATAGAATGGAAGTAAATCTTGCACCGTGGTTACCATATGCAAGAGAATACAACTACACTATATCTAAGAAACATATAATAACAATGTTCAAGGTAAGACCAAATCTTGAAACAAATTATAAAATAGCAACAGGAAATAAGTAATATGGTAGATTTTATGGACAGAGTCATGATGGCTCAATTACAAAACGCAGACGCTCAGATTGCAAAACACAAAATTAACGTTGAAGTGTTAACAAAAAATGCAAGTGGTACAGCAGACCACCCCGACCTTATGAAGTCAGTTGAAGACGAACTGAACAAAATAGGACACTGGGAAGAAATCAAATCTGTAATCAAAAAGAATTTCGACTTCGAGAGTAAAAGAACATTGACAGAATAGACTTCGTTTAGTATAATTATATTATGGATTTCTATACTAATGTGTGTCGTACTCGTGACAAAATACTCGTAAAGGGTTACCAAGGAAATAAACAACACATGATGAAGGTCGCATATCGACCTAATCATTATGTTCTTTCCAAGAAGGGTGACACTGCATTCCGTTCACTTGACGGAAGACCACTCGAACCAGTCAACCTTGACACTATGGGTGGTGCAAGAAAGTTCAGAGAACAATACAATCAGATTGACGGATTTGAAATTCATGGATATGACAAATATATCTACACTTACATTGCAGAGAAGTTCCAAGGTGACGTTGACTGGGACTACAACAAAATCAAAATCGCAACACTTGACATTGAGTGTGAGTCAGAAAACGGATTCCCCGAACCAACTCTTGCAGAAGAAAAAGTCAACGCAATCACAATCAAACCATTCAGAAAAAACGCACACACCTTTGGTATTGGCCCATGGAATGAGTGTCCTGATGATGTTGAGTATCATGAATGTGAGAATGAAGCATTCCTACTCGAAGCATTTATCAAGTATTGGAGAAAAGAAAGTTTTGACGTAATTACAGGTTGGAATGTTGATGCATTCGATATTACCTATCTTTGTAATCGTGTTGATAAATTATTTGGAGAGGGTTCTCACAAAAAGTTTTCTCCATGGAATATGTCTGATGTCAGAGATTACACAAACAACTATGGTAATAAAGTTGTGGTGTTCAATCTATATGGTGTCAATGTTATTGATTATATGGAACTGTACAAAAAACGTACATTCGTAAATCAGGAATCATATTCTCTTGACCATATCTCACATATCGAACTAGACAAACAAAAGATTGATTACTCTCAGTATGGAAGTTTACATACACTTTACAAAAACAACTATTCCCTGTATCTAGAATACAATGTAAAAGACGTTACACTTGTTGAAGACCTAGAGGATAAACTTGGTCTATTGGAATTGACCATGACCATGGCTTACAATGCGAAGTGTAATTACTCAGATACTTTTGGAATGGTAAAATACTGGGAAACTATAATCTACAACTTCCTAAAAGAACAGAACATTCAAACACCACCACAAAAACTAGAAAAGACAAAACACCATTCTATTGTTGGTGCGTATGTAAAAGAACCAATCGTGGGTAAACATGACTGGGTTATGTCATTTGACTTGAACTCACTGTATCCACATATCATTATGCAGTACAATGTCTCACCTGAAAAAATGGTTAAGGGTGACCTTATGACTTTGAATATTGATAAGTTGTTGAATCGTGAACACGACTTGTTGGAACTCCAAGAACAAAATGTTACTGTTACACCTAATGGTGTAAAGTTCAAAAGAGACCGTCAAGGTTTCCTTCCCGAACTTATGGAAAAGTTCTATGACGAAAGGAAACTTTGGAAAAAGAAAATGATTGAGTATCAGATTGAACGTGAGAATTGTAAAGACCCTAAACGTAAAAGAGAACTGAATACACTTATCAAACGTGCATACAATAATCAACAGGTCAGAAAGATTGCACTTAACTCAGCTTATGGTGCTCTTGCAAATCAATACTTTGCATTCTTTGACCCAAATCTTGCAGAAGGGATTACTACTGCAGGACAACTGATTATCAAAACTGCAGAGAACACTATAAACGAATTCCTAAATGATACACTAGGAACAGAAGACGAAGACTATGTGATTGCAATGGATACTGATTCCATTTATGTTACTTTTGATAGAATGGTGCAACACATATTCCCTGAAGATACACCTAAATCTAAAATTGTAGATTTCTTAAACAACGCAGGACAAGATAAAATTCTTGACGTATTGACGAAAGGATATGAAGACCTTGCATTTTACACTAACGCATTCCAACAGAAAATGGTTATGGGTCGTGAGGTAATTGCAGATAGAGGTATTTGGACTGCAAAGAAACGATACATTCTAAACGTATTGGATAATGAAGGTGTTCGACTTACAGAACCTAAACTAAAAATGATGGGTATTGAAACTGCAAAGTCCAGTACACCACAATGGGTGCGTAAGAAGTTGACTGAAGTGTTACAGGTTGTTATGAATGGAACTGAACAGGAAGTGTGGGACTTTGTAGAAAACGCACGAAAAGAATTTAGAACATTACCTGTAGAAGAGATTGCATCACCAAGAAGTTGCAATAACCTGAATCAATATGCAGATTCTACACACATTTACAGTAAGGGTACACCCATACACGTTCGGGGTGCATTACTCTACAACCACTTACTTAAAAAGAAAAACGTTCACAAACGATATGAGAATGTAAAGAATAGTGACAAGATACACTTCACTTATCTTAGTATTCCTAATCCTATCAATGAGAATGTAATATCATTCATAAATGTTCTTCCTAGAGAATTTGAGTTGAATGGTTATGTTGATTATGACTTACAATTTGATAAGTCATTTATTGAACCACTGAAAGCTATCATAACTTTAATTGGTTGGAATGTTGAACCAGTTGCAAGTTTAGATAGTTTTTTTGGATAAATAGAATAATGGCATACAGTAAAGAAGTAGTAGATAGATTTGAATCTGTACTTGCAAATCCCGAAAAACACTCAGTAGGTAGGTTTGACCCAAAAGACCCTAATGTTGCAACTGGAATGGTTGGAGCACCTGCTTGTGGTGATGTCATGAAACTAGACCTGAAAATGAACGGAGACACAATAGAAGATGTCAAATTCAAAACTTATGGATGTGGTTCTGCTATCGCATCATCAACGATGTTTGTTGAAATGCTCAGAGGTAAAACGATTGAACAAGCAAAACAAATTAAAGATAAAGAGATTGCAAAAGCTCTTGATTTGCCTCCAATCAAACTCCATTGTTCAGTCCTCGCAGAAGAAGGAATCAAAAAAGCAGTAGAAAACTGGGAAGAAAAAACTGCATGGAGAAAACATAACCAGTATAAATAATCCTATGTACGAATATAAAGTAAAGATTACAAAAGTTGTAGATGGTGATACGGTTGATGTAGACATTGACCTAGGATTCGGAATGACTTACAAAAAACAACGTGTAAGAATGTTGGGTATCGATACACCTGAGAGCCGTACGAGAGATAAAGTCGAAAAACTATTCGGTAAAGCGTCTAAAGCACACTTAAAATCTTTATTAAATTCAGGTGATACTATTACTTTAGTCTCACATGATAAGGGAAAGTTCGGAAGAATCCTTGGTGAGTTATTTGTACACCACGCAGAAGGACACCCAGTGTTCGGTTATAAATTCAATGTAAATGACCAAATGATTACAGACAATCATGCAGTAAAATATACGGGTGATAGTAAAGAACTAATCGAACAACAACACATAGACAATAGACAAATCTTAATTAGAAGGGGAACTGTTACACAAGAACAGATTGATAAGGTCTCATGATTATAACCCCTATGGACTGTTTCTATATTTTTATGATAGGACTCATAGTCGCAGGTTTGGTTGTCATAGAAATCCAAATTCATACCCTGAAATCTACAGTCGAAAAGTACATAGACGTAAGATTACATAAAGGGGAATCCCTCAAAAAATTATCTGAAAATAATCTAGAAAAACACCTTACCAAATAACCTAAATCATTGTATAATAGTATATACATTATGAGAGGTGTAAATTATGACAAGTATATTAAAAGACCTTATTAAGGCATCAGGAAACGAATATGCAAATATAGTTTCCGAAGGAGTCGCAGCTGGTGACGTTGACGAATTTATCGACACTGGTTCACACATTTTCAATGCACTCCTAAGTGGTTCACTATACGGTGGACTTCCTTCAAACAAAATTACTGCACTTGCTGGTGAATCTGCAACTGGTAAAACATACTTCGCACTAGGAGTAGTTAAACAGTTTCTAGAAGACCATAAAGATTCTGCAGTTATTTACTTTGAATCTGAATCTGCAATATCGAAAGACATGATTGAGTCTAGAGGAATTGATTCTTCTAGGGTTGTGATTGTTCCAGTCGTTACTGTTCAACAATTCAGAAATCAAGCAATAAACATACTTGATAAGTATATCGAAACTCCAAAGTCTAAAAGACCAAAAATGTTTTTTGTTCTAGATTCACTTGGTATGTTATCAACTACTAAAGAAATCGAAGACACTGCAGACGGTAAAGAGACTAAGGACATGACTAGAGCTCAAGTGACTAAAGGTGCATTCAGAGTACTTACACTTAAACTTGGTCGTGCAGGAGTACCGATGGTTGTAACAAATCACACTTATGATGTGATTGGTTCTATGTTCCCTCAGAAAGAAATGGGTGGTGGTAGTGGATTGAAGTATGCAGCTTCTTCTATTATCTTCTTATCCAAGAAAAAGGAGAAAGAGGGTACAGAGGTAATTGGTAATATCGTTCATTGTAAAAACGCAAAGTCAAGATTGACAGTCGAAAACAGAATGGTTGATGTTAGATTATCTTACGAGAAAGGGTTGGATAGGTATTACGGACTACTTGATATGGCACTTGCATTTGGTGTCTTTACAAAAGAAGGAACCCGTGTTAAACTACCTAATGGTAAAACTGAATTTGGTAAAACCATTAACAACAATCCTGAAAAATTCTTTACAGAAGATGTAATGAACCAACTGGAACAACACGCACAAGGATATTTTAAGTATGGAACAAGCGAGAATAGAACAGACGATACTGAAGAATCTGATTCAGAGTGATTCATTTGCACGGAAGGTGCTTCCTTTTCTAAAGGCAGAGTACTTCACCGAGACCGATGAACGAACTGTATTTGAAGAAGTGCATGGATACTTCGACAAATATACCAAAACTCCTACGATAGAGGCACTTCTCATTAACTTAGAGAACAATACCAGTCTACAAGACGGTGTTGTAAAATCCTCTAAAACTATCGTAAAGGAGATTGGTTCACATCAAGACGAAACCCCACAAGATTGGTTAATAGACGAGGCAGAAAAATGGTGCAAAGATAGGGCTATCTACATCGCTGTCATGGACTCTATAGAGGTTCTTGATGAGAAGTCACAAAGGTCAAGAGGTGATATACCCGAACTTTTAAAGGATGCACTTTCCGTGTCTTTTGATACGCATATTGGTCATGACCAGTTAGAAGATGCAGACGAAAGGTGGGAGTTTTATCATACTGAAGAAGAAAAGATTCCATTTGATTTGGAATACTTCAACAAAGTAACCAAGGGTGGATTACCAAACAAGACTCTAAACATTTGTCTTGCAGGAACTGGTGTTGGTAAATCATTGTTTATGTGTCACATGGCGTCCAGTCATTTAATGATGAACAAAAATGTTTTATACATTACACTAGAAATGTCAGAAGAAAAGATTGCAGAGAGAATCGATGCAAATATTATGAATGTTCCTATCCAAGACCTAGGAGAAATCACTAAAAATATATTTGGTAAGAAAGTTGACAAACTAAAAAACAAAACCAAAGGTAAACTAATTGTAAAAGAATATCCTACTGCATCTGCACATACAGGACACTTCAGACACTTGTTACAAGAACTAGAACTAAAGAAAGACTTCAGACCTGATATTATCTTTATTGATTATCTAAACATTTGTGCAAGTCATAGAATCAGGCCTGGTGCTGGTGCGAACTCTTATACACTTGTTAAATCTATTGCAGAAGAGTTGAGAGGACTTGCAGTAGAGTTTGACGTACCAATTATGAGTGCGACTCAAACAACAAGAAGTGGTTATGGGTCAACAGATATTGAACTTACAGACACTTCAGAATCATTTGGTCTTCCTGCAACTGCAGACTTTATGTTTGCATTGATTACTTCAGAAGAGTTGGAAGAATTAGACCAAATGGTTGTTAAACAATTAAAGAATAGATACAACGACCCAACAATCTTTAAAAGATTTGTTATTGGTGTAGACCGTGCAAGAATGAAATTATATGATTGTGAACAAGAAGCACAAGAAGAATTGATTGATTCTGCGATAGAAGACGATGATTCTACACCAGTTTTTGATAGAGGAAGGACAGAAAGTAAATATGGAGATTTCAAAGTCTAGTCCTAAATAGTAATATGAAGAAGAACTTAAAGTCCCATGAGGTACTCAACGAATTACAGAAAAAGGTTGAGTTAAAAATCGCATTAAGGGACGCAAAAAAAGAGCGAAATAAAGAGGATATTGAAAAAATTTCTGAGAAAATTGATAAAATAGACTCTAAACTATCTTCTACACCATTACAAAAAATATAAATAAAGAGATACAGGAGATTTATATGGCAGCAACATCAGGAAACACCTACATTGAAGACGGAATGGTATTCACACAAGCAGAGTGTGACACTTATCTTGCAGAAATTAATACAATAAAAAAACGCTGGGAATGGATGACAGGTGTTGAAGGAACTTATAAATTAAGAACTGGAACATGGAATAGTTCAACTAATCAGTATGATAATCTTCAAGAAACTTCAGGTGATGAACTTACACATACACTTAAAGGTGCTCATGAATATTATCCTGCATGGAGAGAAAGATACCCTGATGTAACTGAACAATCAGATTCAGAAGGTTCTGCATCATGGGGTCAATGGGATTACTTCACTAACAGACGTTCAGACTGGGATGCAGAAGCAGCTCAAATGAAAACAGATTACGAACGAATGGAAGCAACTCATACAGAAATGCTTGCAACAGTAGATTAATTCTAAAAATCACACGTTTTTAAAGGGGTTCTGCAGACCCCTTTTTTTGTGTCTTAATGCTTGCATTTACATAAATAGTAATGTAAACTTACAATAATATATTGCAACAGACTAACTATGGCTGGAAAGAACTTACATTTAGAACATTTAGAAGACGAAATTATTAACAACGGAATTTCGGGTGGTCGTGCGAGTATCAACTTCCTAAGAGAACTTAGGGATATGATGAAAGGTAACGCATCAGGAAGAGTTAATATGACTGTTAAGTGGGACGGTGCTCCTGCGATTTGGTGTGGCCCTCACCCTGAAACAGGAAAGTTTTTCGTTGCAAAAAAATCACTATTCAATAAAACGGGTGCTCTTTACTATTCTAGTGTAAAAGAAATCAATGATTCACCCGACCTAAACGGTGTACTCAAATCCAAATTTACAGAAGCATTTAATGCCTTTTCAGGTATTGGAATGAAAGAAATCCTGCAGGGAGACTTAATGTTTACTTCAGGTGATAAGAGTAGTACAAAAATGGACGGTAAAGAATACATTACATTTCAACCAAACACAATTTTGTATGCAGTTTTAAAAGATTCACAACTAGGAAAAGAAATAGGTAAAGCAACACTAGGTGTAGTTTGGCACACAACTTATTCAGGTTCTTCAATCGAAAAACTATCTGCATCTTTTGGTGCAAAACTTCCACCTAAGTCGTCCAAAGTTTGGCAAGATGATGCAACTTATAAGGACACCACTGGTTATGGAAACATGACTGCAAGAGAAACACTTGCACTTACACAAGCACTTACAAATACAGGTAAAGCATTTCACGGGATAACTGCAAAAGATTTAAAGAAATTTAATGACGTACAACAGGTTCTGAACTCAAAAGGAGCCGCAGGTGCATCATATAAAACATACACTAACACACTTATTAGAAGTGGTAAGTGGAATCCGAACGGAAGAGACTATCTAACTCATGTAGAAACTTATTGGAAAGATAAGATTGTTGCAAAAGTTAAAATGGAAAAGACCAAGAAGATTAAACAGGAGATTGGTAATAACATTATGCGTGATTTAAGGTCAATTTCTAAAATGGTTGATAACCTTGCAAAGTTCCAAGGATTCTTAATTGACTCTAAAAAGTTAATTATAGACGCTCTAAATAGAGTAAAGAGTATCGGAACTTTTGTAAGAACCGAAAAAGGATTTAAAGTAGTAAATCCTGAAGGTTATGTTGCAATCGATAGTACAGGTTCTGCAGTTAAACTTGTAGATAGAATGGAATTTAGTCAGAATAATTTTAACGCCGCTAAGGCATGGGATAAGTAAAATGTCAGAAGATTTATATGAATTAGAATTGGAAGAAGCAGAGTACAAAGGAAGGAAAGTTACACTTAACTCACCTTTTAGATTACCTACTGGTTCTGCAAAGAAATTTGGTGTCTATGTGAAGAACGATAAAGGTAATGTTGTAAAAGTAACATTCGGAAGTTCTTCTATGGAAATAAAAAGAGATGACCCTGAAAGGTTAAAATCATTCCGTGCAAGAATGGGTTGCGATACAGACCCAGGCCCAAAATGGAAAGCAAATTACTGGTCATGTTGGCAGTGGAGAAAGAATGCAAAAGTTCAGGACGACTTTAGAATGGCAACATTCGGAGAGTTATTGGACGAAAACATACAAGTGCCTATAAGTGTTGGTGACGTAGTTCTTGGTGGAAGATTTAAAAACAAGAAAATGGTTGTCAAAGAAATAGGTAAAAATGAAAAGGGAGACATTACAATAAATGGTAAGTCTTTACTAAAATTTAGGATAATGAATCAGGACAATGAAGACGTTTAGACAATTCAAAGAAAACAAAGGTCAAAAGGCAGTAATAACTTTTGGTCGATTTAATCCACCTACTGTAGGACACGGTAAACTTATCGATGCACTAGTAAAATCTAGTAGTGGTGGATTTACACCTTTGGTTTTTATGTCTCATTCCCAAGACCCTAAAAAGAATCCATTAGACTATAATACAAAACAGAAATGGATGAAAAAATTCTTTGGAAGAAAAGTAAACATTATCAAAACAAACGCAAGACAAATCTTTCAAATCGTAACAGAATTATACTCACAAGGATATAGAGAACTAAGAATGGTCGTTGGTTCAGATAGAGTTAGAGAGTTTGATACACTTATCAAAAAGTATAACGGGTCAAAAGGAAGACATGGATATTACAATTTCGACTCAATTCAAATAATTTCTGCAGGAGAAAGAGACCCCGATTCAGACGATTTAGTTTCAGGAATGTCTGCAAGTAAAATGAGAGCAGCTGCAGAAGAAGGGGATTTCGATTCATTTAAAAATGGTGTTGCATCTAAAAATTTAAAAGACCAAGAATTATTATACAAAGAAGTCAGACAAGGTATGGGTATCAAAGAAGAAACTATGCCTATTTACATGGCACAAGATTTATATGAAGGTGTATACGACCCAGGCATATTCAAAGCAGTATTTTTAATGGGTGGGCCAGGTTCAGGTAAATCAACAGTGGTTGATGCACTTGCACTAAAGTCACTAGGACTCAAAACAATTAATAGTGATACACACTTTGAAAGACTTATGAAAGATGCAAATATGTCTATGAAAATGACTGCAACTGGAAGTGGTACAGTAAATCCTAAAAGAGATGCACTTCGTTCAAAAGCAAAAGCAACTGCAAAGAAACAAATGGATATGCATATGCCTGCAAGATTAGGATTAATCTTTGACACTACAAGTGCAAAAGCAGGTAAGATACAAGCATATAAAAAACAGTTAGATAAATTAGGATATGAGTATAAAATGGTGTTTGTTAAAACCAGTTTAGAACTCGCACAAAGACTTAATTCAATGAGACCAAGAACACTTCCACCTGAAATATTAATAAAAGAACACGAAGCAGTATCAAAAAATGCAGCTATATTCAAGAGAATGTTTGGAAAAGACTTTATAGAAATAGTAAATGACGATACTGTTCAGTCACTTCAAAAGAAAGCTTCAGGGTTATTTGGACATCTTATGGGTTGGGTTCAAAAATTCCCTACTAATAAGACTGCACTTGCATGGAGAGAACGGGAGTTAACTCTTAAAAAGAGATAAATAGATTGTATGGATATTTTAGACCAAATACTTAATGCACAAAGACAAAGTCGAAAGGACGATATTGAGACTTTTAAGTCTATTTTTGCAGAAGTAAAACAAGACCCTGAGATAAAAGATAAAAAGGGTACACAACCTGCAAAGTATTATGCAGGAGATATGTCTAAGTCTACAAAAGACAAAAGGGCAGCACACTTCAAGAAAGGAAAAGAAGGGCCTGCGCCAGGTGATGCAACTGCAAAAACTAAAAAGTCAGTTCACACTAAAAAGGCAGAAAAAATGTTTGGAGAAAACGTTGAAGGTCTAAAGAAGAAAGCAGAAAAGTCAGGAATGCCTTTGAGTATTCTTAAAAAAGTTTATAATAGAGGACTTGCAGCTTATAAAGGTGGACATAGACCAGGCGCAACTGCACCTCAGTGGGCAATGGCAAGAGTTAACAGTTTTATAACTAAGTCAAAAGGAACATGGGGTAAAGCAGACGCTGACCTTGCAAAACAAGTTAGAGGTGAAAGTCTAGAAGAAGATAATGTTGCAGTCCAAAAGGCACAAAAGAAAGCACAACAGACTGATGAAATGGAACGTCTTAAATTAAAACACGAGAGAGAACTCGAAAACATGAAAGACCGACACGAGAGAGAAAACGAAAGACTTGACCGTGCAAAAGAAAAAGAAACACAAGACGTTGCGATACAAAAGAAAAGAGAAGCAGACAGAAAGAAAAACGAAGAAGTTGAACTAGAAGAAGGTGGTAAATCAAGAGCTCAACAAGCTGCAATCGCAATATCTAAAAAAGAAAAAGCAGGAAAGCCTGGTTATGACAAACATGGTAAATCCTTAAAGAATAAACAAGAAGGTTTATGGGATAACATTCGTGCAAAAAGAGCTCGTGGTGAGAAAATGAGAAAGAAAGGTGCGAAAGGCGCTCCTACAGATGACCAAATCAAAAGAGCTCAAGGTGAAGAGATTGAAGAGAACAGAGACCAAATTCTAAAAAAGATAAAGAATATTAAAGGAATATCTAAAAAACAAATACAAGTTATTTCTACAATGCCTACACCAATGTTAACTACATTGATTAATCAACTTAGTACACTTGTTATGAGTGAGTCAGTTGACGAAGGTAAATTAGTTGCAAGTATCGAAGAGATAATCGATTCTGTAATGAAAAAAATTAAAAGTCAGGTTGGAAGAGAAATTAGAAAAAACCAAGAAAAAGGTATTGGTATGTTGAATACACTTGGTTCTTTTGTTGGTGCGAAAGTTACCGATAAGAAACAAGCAAAAGGAAAGTTATTTCTTAAATTTGGTGATACACTAGACGAAGGAGATTGTGGAACTAAAAGTAAGAGAAATTACAAAAAGGAATATGAGAATTATCATTCCTCACCTGAACAAATTAGAAGACGTGCAAAAAGAAATGAAGCACGAAGAATTCTAAAAAACAGAAAAGGAATCAAAGGAAAGGACGTTCATCATAAAGATAACAATCCTATGAATAACGATAAATCGAATCTATCGATTGTATCACAAAATTACAATAGAAAAGAACCTCGTTTGAGGGAAAAAGGGGAAAAATAAAATGGCTGGAAATAAACATGATAACGGAGTCCACGAAATCGGGACACCTGAGACACTAAAGGCATATCAAGAAGATACGCCTGGACAAGAGGTTGAGAAATATCTTGCAGGTATTCAGGAAGTAATCCAAGAGAAAAAGAGTAAACAGAAAAAATCATTTACGCAGGTATTCCAAAATCCCCTTAAAGGTTTCCCGTACAATGAACAAGTAGATTCTCTTGAAGAAGAGACCTTAGAAGAAGGTCGTGCAATGAAACCAGCTCAAATTGCAAAGAAATATAAAAGAGAAATCGAAATGCTTGCAAAGAGAGGACAAAGTCCTGAGTATGGTAAACATAAAGTATATCAAGCTATATACAATCTTGCATGGGAAAATGGAGACATAAACACAGACGACCCTGATGACACAGATGAAGTTATCGATGAGTATCTAGACGATATAATGGGTGAGTTCTTTGCACATATGAATTCACACGTCCCTGAAGGTGATTCAATCAATGAAGTCACTGATAAAGAAATCAATGCAATGAGAAAAGTCTCTAAAGATATGCAAAAGGTCTTGAAAGATTATCAAAAGATTGCAACTATAGGTGATAAAGAACTTAAAGATACAAAACACAATGCAACTTACAAGAAAGTTCTTGATGCAAGAGATTCAATACTCACAATGATTGGTACACTTCAAACAACAAAACTCCTTAGAGGAGAAGAAATTGAACTTGATGAAAAGAATATGTCCAGTGGTGACATGATTAAGAAATTGTTTAAAGTCAAAAATGAAAAAGAAGTTGCTGGAATTGCAAATCTTCTAAACATGACTGATGCAAAAGTTCTTTTGTCTATGATGAAACAGAATCCAAAAGGGTTCAAGAGAATGGCTGCAAAAATGGGTGAACTACCTGCAATGGAAGAGATTATCAAAGAGGGTAGATTAAGTGATTTACTTATAGACATTCAGCAAGGTGCGACTGCAAAAGAACTCGCAAGAACTTGGAAGATTCCATTGTCAGTTGCAAAAGATTTCCTCGCAGATTATTATGCTGATAAAAGAAGCAGAACACCTAAAGTCAGAAGTAGAAGAGAATCAGTAGAAGAAGGAACAATACAATATACTATTGACCACATAAATTCAGTTGGTGATATAGAAAAGGAATTAAAGAAATCTGATGCAAAAATTCTATCAATGAAATCAACAAGAGATGGTGTCGTTGTAAAATTTGACGTTAAATCTAGAAGAGCTGCCGTTGAGTTGAAAAAACTTGTTATGAAACACGATAAAGATGCAAGTATAAAAGAAGAAACACTTCAAGAAAAACAAACCTATAAATCTCTAATACAAGGTTTAGAGAAAGATAAAAAAGAAATATCAAAGAAATCTAAAGCATTTGGTCAAAATGATACTAAGTTCGTGGACAAAGCAATAAACTTTCTTAAAATGTTAGAAAAAGAAGGAATACCTGCAGGACAAATCAGTCAAGTAGATTTTGTCACTAATCGTGTCCCTAAATTCTTTGTGGGTAATCCAAACAGGAGTCCTTCATTATCTAAATTTACACCAAACGATGTTAAGAAAGCAGTTGCCCACGCAAAGAAAATGGGTATAATGGAATCCGTAGAAGAACTTGTAGAAGGTAAATTGGGTGATTCAATTATCCGTAGAGACTTCCCTAACGTATGGGCTGCATCTGCAAAAAATAAGAATGTTCTTAAAAATTTCCACGCAGTAGTTAACACTAGAAATTACAAACAAATGAAAGATGCATATAAGAAAGATATGAAATCATTTGTGGATTCTTTCAAAGAAGAAGTTGCAGAAGGTAAAATGGACGGTATGAAACTTACTGGACAAGAGATTTCTGTTTACTTCAGAAGAAATCCTGTAAGAGATAAAACTGTTAAAAAAGCAGTTGAAATCGCACTAGACCATGGTGGTGCAATGAACTATGCGATTAAAAAGATTGAAAAACTTAAAAGAGGAATGTCAAAGAACAAAGATGTTCAAAAAGCACTGAACTATATAAATTATGGAGAACAATACAGAGTTAACACTCCTGTAATTAAGTTTAAAAACGACTAATAAATATAGGAAAGGTCAAATGACTAAAGATGTTGTTTACGAACAGCATGGAACTGGAATTAAATATCTAGTTAGGACATTTACAGATTCAGTTCCTTTAGAAATTGTGAAGGGTATGAAGAATACCATGCACATTTTAAGTGGTAATGGGTGGCATATGAGAGAATTAGGTTATATGCCAATTGAATTAAAACAAGGATATGGTTATCTAATGAAGGGAAACCTAGAAAAAGGTGAATCAGAGTTAGTGGTTAGAATCCAATTAACATAAATAAAGATATGAGTCAAAAAACAGAAAACTGGCAAGAAGCCCTACTAAGGGTTCGAGAAGGTCTTAAAGAGACTAAAGAACCTGTAGTTGAGAAAACTGAAGACGATGTAATCAATGAAGAGATTGATGAACTTCTTAGTGGATTTGAAGAACCTGCAGAAGAAGTAGTTGAAGAAGAGGTTGTCGAGGAAGACGGACACTCTATAGAAAAACTAACAGAGAAAAATATGTTAGGTAGACTCGCAAAATCAATGGATTTATCAGAAGATAATAAACAAAAATTATTCGATTATTTCGAAACAGGAGAGTTACAACAATGAGTTTTACAGGATACCAGTTAGGTTTATCAGACGACCTATTAGAAGCGTCTAAAAAAGTTATCGAAGGTTCAGCAGAGTACAAAAAGTTCTTTGATGCAACTCTTAAAAAATTCGGTGTTACTTCACCTGATGAGTTAAGTGGTGAAAAGAAAAAAGAATTCTTTAATTACATTGACAAAAACTACAAAGCTAAAGATGAAGGTGTGTATATGGCGTCTTATGATAAGAAGAAAAAGATGCAAAAAGAATCTACAGGAGACGAAGAAGAAGCTCCTACACCTACACCTGTTCCTGAAGACCCTGAAGAAGAAACAAAAGTAGTAGAGTCTAAGGAATAAGTCATGAATGAGTTTGATACTATTCGTGCAATGTGGGAAGAATCTCTTGAAGAAAAGAAAGAGTTCAAACAGAAAGATATTGATATAGTTGCAAAACTTACTGATAGAAACGAACACACATTATCACTTATGCATATTGCAAAAGCAGTAGGTGATAGGAAGGCAGGAAAAAAACTAGAATTAATTAGTAAGTTGCACATGGAATACGGTTCTATGACTAAAGACCTTATGAACATGAGAAACGAAATATATGACAATTTGAAAAAAGAAATGATGAAGTATTCAAATGGTCAAGATATGTACAATGCAACATAATGGACAAGATAGACGCAAGATATAGAATCTTTAAAGAAAAGATTAAAAAACTAGGATATATGAAAGGTGAGGCGAAGAAGGTCTCCAAAGTCCTAGAAAAGGTTGCAGACTTCGGAATGATGTCCGATGGTGGTAACCAAAAGGTGGCACGTGCCGTTGCGAAAGCAAAAAACGAAAAAGAATTGAGAACTATGTTGGATAAAATATCCACCATGGCAAAAGGTAAGTATGCAGAAGCTGGTGAAGATGAAGTCATTCAAAGAGCAATTTGGGCGATGGATTCAAAAGCACAAGGAATGCAACTACGTCCTGATGCAAATGTTTTAATGCAACTTAAAAAGTTGATTGACACTAGACGTGACCAAAACATTAGAACAGATGACATGAAGACCATGAAGGTCAAATGGAAGGATGCAGAAAAAGTTCATGACGTTTTAATGAGACTTAAAACACCTGAACGGTCTAAATACCTTATATTATTACAGAAAGACATTAAGTCTTTTAAGACTAATTTCAATGGCATATTAAAATTTGCCAATAGATAAAAAGAGAGGAAATAAAAATGGCATTATGGGGAGTATCAGACGCTGACGAAAGTAAACCTAAGTATCTTTCAGACGCTGACAAGAAAAATTGTATCGCTAAGCCAGAAGGTTGGGTTCTAAAGAAAGCAGTTGGTTCAAGAAACTTAGAAGAGATTCTTGTTGCGACAGGTGCTAACCTTGCAACTGGTATTGGACAAGCAGATATTACAGATATTGAATGGGTAACTACTGCATTTGATAAATCAGAAGGTGGAACATTATCCGCTATCGTAAGATTTAACGAGAATGTAACTGTAAGTGGAACACCTACATTATCAGTAACTAACGGAAACCAAGGTTCAGGTTCAGGAAGAGGCCCACACGTTCTCGCATACGCAAGTGGTTCTACAACTAACGAACTTACATTCAGTCTTGCAATAGGAGCTGCAAACGCTGCTACTAACGCAGATGATGTATTAAGTTTCGGTGCAAATCCATTAGCACACGCAGGTGGTTCTACAATAGTTGACACTGCAGGTGGTGGTAACGCAACAATTACTAGTGCAAGTTCTATCGGTACAGCTGCTGGAACAATTACAGTAGTTGCATAAGGTAGGTTAACATGAAATTATTAGTACTAGGTTCAGAAGCGGCTTGTGGAACAAGTTCGACTAATGGTTCAAACTTCAGTAGTTCAACTGCAGTAAGAGTTCACAATAGTGGGTCAACTGCACGATTAGTATCTGTAGAAACATCAGGTGCATCATTAATCGGAACATTTACACTAGGTGCTGGTGCGACAGAAATAATTTCTAAAGACCCAACAGACGAAGTATTCGCTGCTCACGCAGAAGTACTTGGAGTTGGTGTTGGAATAATAGGATAATAATATGAAAAAATTCGCAGAATTCGTAGCAGAAAGCAAACAAGTAGGTGGGTTAGAAAGTCAACACGTTCCTCATGACATAAATGACCCTGAAGTAAAATCAAGGATTAATGCCATCCTTGGTCACACTGCAATAAGTGAATATCTAAATCCTAGTGCAGCTGTCGGTCAGATTGATGCAAAACTAGGACAACTTGGTTTCGCACTTGAAACACACCCTGAGATTACTGAAACTGGTGATTACGAAGTCGCTATGAAAAGATATGGTGACCAGTTTGGTAAGACTGTAGACACACCTCACGATGAGTTCGATGAGAAAGTAGAAGCAGTTATTCTCAAACTTAAAGTAGAAAAGTTAGAAACAGGTTCATTTAAAGTTTACGGAAGTATCTAATGAATTTAGAACTTAGTATTCGTGCAATGTGGGAACACCGTGCAATATCCGAAGGGATAGTTGACTTGGAAGTTTTCAAAACATTAGACGACAAAACTAAAAAACAAATCGCAGATACAAAAGCTTCATGGGACAGAGCATGGGATGCCATGTATGTTCCTATGGGTAAAGACGGTTCTTCTCAAAGAAAAGAATATGAGAAACGTGGAAAACACTTCAAAGCGATGGACGCTGAATTAAAAAAATTATTGAAAAGACATAAAGCATTAGGGAAATAACCCTAAATACTTTTACAATTTATATATTATGGAAAACGTATGGGTCTATTCGACAAACTCACTGTAAAAAATTTCAGTGCATTCGCACTTCAGAATTACGATAATCCTCAGTGTGCAGATTTAGAAGAATTTCAAGAAGATTTACGAAGGTTCAGATACCTTAAACGTTTATGTCACCGTTATCATGAGGCAGGTGAATTAAGAGAACGCCTCATGTTAAATCACCTAATCACAATATTCAATGTATTCGGTTACGAAGCATCTATGCGAATGTTGGACTTCAAAATACAAGAACCATCTTATTGGTCTTCCATAAAAACAATGTTGTTATATTTGGGTTATATTGACGAGTCATGGAATACAGAAATACCTGTTAATGACGAACTCGCACAAAAACTCAGGGAATTATAAGCTCCGATAGCTCAGTTGGTAGAGCAGCTGATTTGTAATCAGCAGGTCGTCCGTTCAAGTCGGACTCGGAGCTCCACCTTACAAATGGTATAAATAGATATATGAGAGTAGTAGACACATTAATAGTTTTTCGTATTCTAAAGATGTTAACAACACCTTGGGAAAAGTATGATGCATATAAACTGGGTATTATCGATAAGAAAGGGTCTAGAGTTAAAGACAAAAAAATCGAATCCAGTAAAGAAAAGAAATCATATACTTTACTTCATAGATTAGTTTTCAACCTAAAAAGAATCGTAAATAAAGTTCCGTTTGGTAAGACTGCATTCGCATCTTACGCTATCGCACTATTGTTATTAAAAGAAGAGACAAAGTTAGACGAAAACCAAATGGACGAGTTATGTGAAAAGTTCTATAGACACATAAAAGAAAACAATATTTTAGAACCTGATATGCTTACTGAAGCTAACATGGTTCCTACTCTTCAAGTAGGACATACCTACAGACTAAAAAGACAACTTCTAGAACAAAATGACACAACCTATCTTCCCAAATCAGAAGTAAAAATAGTTGCAGAACATAGTATGGTATTCGGAATAACAGCGTATGTAGGATTTATAAACAACGATAGGGTTTTGGTAACAGGCGATGAGTTATACTAGAAAACATTTATCCGTTCTATTTGAAAACATAGACCATATGGTTTTCAAATCACAAGACGAACTTAAAAGACCCAAATACGAAAAATTAGAAATTTGGAAAGACGGTTGGGAAACCATAATGTTGGGTGCATATCCTAAAGGGGAAGAGGCTGTTGGTAAAGAAATTAGAGAAGTAAAAGAATATTATCTAAACGCAACAGAAGAACAAAAAGAACAGTATGAAAATTGTGACGAAGATGCATCATACTATATCAAAGAATATATGGATAAAGAAGATTTGGATTATGATTCAGATACAATAGAGTATATTGAAAAACAATGTAGTCCAATCATTAAACACCATAAAAATCATTTCAATCGTGCAAGACCATATCAGGTTGCAGATAAACTTGATATAGACTTCAGTAGATTTATTACTGATACTGCAAAGACACCGTCATACCCAAGTGGACATACAACACAACCATTTGTAGTTGCAGAATACTACAGTAAATTATATCCACAACACCGTGCAGGACTTATGAATGGTGCAAAGATTAGTGGATTCGGAAGAGTGATTGCAGGATTACACTATCCGTCTGATTATGAAGCGGGTGTAAAACTTGGAAAAGAACTTATGGAGTTTATGGACTTTGGTAAGTTAAAAGAAGATGCACCAATGAACGCAACTGGTGGTGCGATAAGTATGCCACCAACAATGAAAAAGAAAAAGAAGAAGAGAATGCCAGACGATGCATTCAAGGTACTAAAGCGAAAACTTTAGTTTTTACAATATGAAATATTTGAATTGGTTAGCACTGGTAACCAGTGTTGGAATCGCAGGAATAGCTGCGTATTTCTCAGTACTCGGACTTGCAACTATATTTGCAGGTGCATTCATGGGTATTGTAATTATGGCAGGTGCATTAGAGTTTGGTAAAATTGTAACTGCCGCTTATCTACATCTCTTTTGGGAGAGACTCAATTATCAAAAATGGTTAATGGCAACAATGGTCTTTGTCCTTATGTTGATTACTTCACTAGGGATATTCGGATACCTATCAAAAGCACATTCAGAACAAACAGGTGATACTGCACAAGCACAATCAGTAGTTACAAGAATAGATAATCTGATTGCACGGGAAGAAGCAAAAATAGAAACTTATGAAGGTCGTATTAGTACACTAGGTGTTTCTACTATTGACGTATCAGACTCAATAGAACAACAAGAAATCATTCGGGACGGTGCATGGGATAGAGTTCAGGGTGATATTGATTACGCACAAGGACAAATAGACAGTTTAAGAGGACAACTCACAACACTGGATTCTGCAGTTAATAATCTAAGAGAGAAAGGTGTAGAAGTTATTACTACAGATGAAGGTGGAGTGTTCCAAGGTGCAGAGACTGAAACTATAGACTACGTTGCACAAGCAAATGAATTGTTTACACAACAATCAGAACAAAGACAACAGATAAGAGAAGATATTGCAGTCCAACAGGGGAATATCGATAGATACAGACAACAAGCACAAAACACTATAGACGGTGCAAACGCAGAAATCAAAAGATTACAACAAGCGTCAACTGGTGATGCAGATGAAATAATTGCAAAAACAGACGAATACAACTTACTAATAGACCAAACATATGATAAAATAGATGAGTTAAAGTTAGAAAAGTTTGATTCTGAACAGGTCATACTTACACTAGAACGTGAAGTAGGGCCAATTAAGTACATTGCAGAGGTAATTTACGGTCAAGAGGACAGTGTCAAGTACCTTGACAACGCAGTTCGATGGGTCATTTATATGTTAATTTTCGTGTTTGACCCACTTGCAGTGTTACTTTTGATTAGTAGTGTAGGTCAAGTGTATCGAGAAGAAGAAAAAACTAGACCTCATGTAACAGAAAAAAGATACGTTTTACAGGTTCCAAAAAGTAGATTGAAGAACATGGATACCATAAATAAACCAGTAACTTAAACCTTTTTAGGAGAAACAAATGGCAGAAGAATCAGTAATCTCAATGGAAGATATGTCAACTGAAGAAAAACTCGCATTCATTAAAGGTGAAGGACAACCAGTCAAACCTGAAGGATATGACGAAATGGCAGAAGACCATCCAGGCAAACTTTCATATGACAAATCTGTTGTCACACACCAAGAGCAAATTGCACTATTTGAAGGTGAATTAGCAGACCAATCAGAAGACTAATAGTCTAAAAACCCCTTTCCAAAAACGCATATATCCTGTATAATGGATATATGCTTTGGTTAGAGAAGAAATACTTATCTATGGCTGTGTCTCACTTAGACGTAGCCAAATGGAAAGGGGATACCACCCTAAATCACCGCTGTCCTTATTGTGGTGATTCCCAAAAAAACCAACATAAAGCACGAGGATACCACTTTGTCATAGAACAAAGTTATGTCTATAAGTGTCATAATTGTGGTAAATCTACGTCTACAATTAACTTTTTGAAAGACCATTTCCCTGTTATTCATAAAGAGTACATGAAGGAGTGGTTGACTGAAAAAGGAATGAAACCTCGTGCAAAAAAGATGCCGAGTTCTAACAAATTTAAGTTCCGTGCAAAGGAAGAAAAAATAAATACAAGTAATATTATGACAGTTGATAACTTGAAGTTCCTCATGAAACCCTGTAACGAGGTTTCAGTTGCACGAGAATACTTAGAACAAAGACAAATCCCCAAAGAACACTTCAGTGAACTTTGGTACAGTCCCACCCCTCAACAGTTATCAATTTTATCTGCGAAATATAAAGATAGAGTTCTAGGAAATGACCCTAGAATAATTATACCATTTTTTAATAAGGAGAGAGAATTGATTGGATTGAGTGGACGTGCAATGAACGATAGTCCATTACGTTATATGACTATGAAGTTTCATGATGATGAACCTCTTATTTACAACCTACATAAAGTGGATATAGAAAAAACTATCTATGTGACCGAAGGCCCAATCGATAGTCTATTTTTACCAAACGCAATATCAGTTGCAGGAAGTGACTTCACTAAACTAGACGAGTCCATTAAGAAAAATGCAATACTAGTATACGACAACGAACCAAGGAATGTGGAAATCATTAAAAAGATTGACCATGTTATAAGTGAGGGGTATACCGTTTGCATATGGAATGATAAAAGAGTGAGTGATTTTAAAGACATAAATGATATGGTACTCAATGGGATACCATCAGAAGAAATAATAAACATAATCAATGAGTGTTCATATTCAGGACTCTCAGCAAAAGCAAAATTAATGGAGTATAAAAAAGTATGAATTCACCAATGTTAGTAGTTAAGTCAGACGGGTCTAAAGTAAGTATTGACTTGGATAAAATTCATAAAATGGTTCACAAAGCCTGTAAGAAGATTGCAGGAGTATCAGAATCCTTAGTAGAAATGAACAGTGGTCTTCAGTTCTATGACGGGATAACAACAAAAGACATTCAAAAGATTCTAGTGAAGTCTGCATCGGATTTAATATCACTAGAAAATCCTAATTACCAATTTGTCGCTGCCAGACTATTATTGTATGGTATTCAAAAACAAGTGTTTAACACTAAGTGGAAAGATTCAGAAATATATCCACCATTATTAGACATAATCAAAAGAAACATTGATAAGAAAGTTTATGACCCTGCAATATTAGAAATGTATACTGAAGAAGAAATAGAACAGTGCGACAAATACATTAAACATAGTAGAGACATAACATTTACCTACGCAGGACTACAACAGATTGTAGACAAATACCTTGTCCAAGATAGAAGTAATGGAGAAGTGTTTGAAACACCTCAATTCATGTATATGTTAATTGCAATGACTCTATTCCACAAGTACGATGAAGATAGGAGACTAGATTATGTCAAAAGGTACTACGATGCAATATCCACTTATAAAATTAATATCCCTACACCCATCATGGCAGGTGTTCGAACACCCTTACGACAGTTCGCCTCATGCGTTCTCGTTGACTCAGACGATTCCCTCGATTCAATCTTTACGAGTGACATGGCAATCGGACGATATGTCGCACAAAGAGCTGGGATTGGAATTAACGCAGGAAGAATACGAGGACTTGGTTCAAAAATCAGGGGTGGAGAAGTCCAACATACAGGAGTCATTCCATTCCTTAAAAAATTTGAAGCAACAGTCAGAAGTTGTACCCAAAACGGAGTCAGGGGTGGAAGTGCAACAGTACATTTCCCAATCTGGCACCAAGAAATCGAAGATATTATTGTCCTCAAAAATAATAAAGGCACGGAAGACAACAGAGTTAGGAAGTTAGATTATAGTATACAAATCTCACAACTGTTTTATCAGAGATTCTTAAACAACGAAGACATAACACTATTCAGTCCACATAACGTGCCTGGATTATATGATGCATTCGGAACAAAAGAATTTGACGAAATGTATGAGAAGTATGAACGTGCAACAAGTGTTCCTAAAACAAAGATTCCTGCAAGAGAATTATTTACAGATATTTTAAAAGAACGTGCAGAGACTGGTAGAATCTATATCATGAATATAGACCACTGTAATACTCATAGTTCGTTCTTAGATAAGGTTAATATGAGTAATCTATGTCAGGAGATTACATTACCAACAGACCCACTTACACACATTGACGGAGACGGAGAGATTGCACTTTGTATTTTATCTGCAATCAATGTTGGTACAATTAAGTTAGAAGAATTATCCAACCTATGTGACCTCGCAGTGAGAGGACTTGAAGAACTTATAGATTTTCAAGAGTATCCTGTAGAAGCTGCAAAACGCTCGACCAAAGCAAGAAGGTCACTAGGTATTGGATATATTGGTCTTGCACACTTCCTTGCGAAGAACAAGGTCAGTTATGCAGACCCTGAAGCACATAGACTAGTTCATGAACTTACAGAAAAGTTCCAGTATGAACTTCTATGTGCATCTGCTGATATTGCAGAAGAAAAGGGTGCGTGTGAATACTTTGACAGAACAAAATATGCAAAAGGTAAATTACCTATTGACCATTACAAAAAAGACGTTGACGAAATCACACCTAATGAGTTAAAATGTGATTGGGAAGGGTTGAGAAAAAGGATTAAAGAGAATGGTCTAAGACACTCAACAATGACTGCACAAATGCCGTCAGAGAGTTCTAGCGTTGTTTCTAACGCAACAAATGGAGTAGAACCACCTAGAGACTACCTTTCAGTCAAGAAAAGTAAGAAAGGAACCCTTAAACAAGTGGTTCCACAATATAGTATCCTTAAAAACTTCTATACATTACTATGGGATATGGAAGATAATGACGGATATATAAAGACACTTGCAGTTATGCAAAAGTTCTTTGACCAAGCTATTAGTGGTAATTGGAGTTATAATCCTGAAAATTATCCTAATGGAGAAGTTCCTGTATCAATACTTGCAGGAGATATGTTAAAAACATTTAAGTATGGTTGGAAAACATCATATTATCAAAATACTATGGATGGGAAGACTGAGGACGTAGTAAAGGATGAAAATTCTGCAATGAATGATTATATCCCACCTATGTTCGATTCACCCGAAAGTGAGGAAGATTGCGATGCCTGTGCAATATGACGATAAGAAGATACGAATATCAGATATAGATAACGAAGGTGATATACCTGTTAAAGGTTGGACAAACCAACTTACAAGAGATTTCAAAACTAAGGGTTATGTTGTCCTAAAAGACTTCATTCCAAAAGAAATTATTCAAATGACTATGGACTCTTGGTTGACCATAGAGAATAATGAAAAATGGAATGATATGTTCTTTGTTAGGGAAGACGATATTATACATAATTCTCCAACAGATTCATTGAGAAAGAGTCAAGGGTGTCATACATTCCCACCTTCAGTAGGAATGCACCATTGGTTAAGAAATGCATTGGAAAGTGTTTTGGATATGCATTTAGTAGAAACATATGCATACTCTAGAAAATACGATAGAGGTGCATTTCTAAAAGCACATAGTGACAGACCTTCATGTGAAGTCAGTGCAACTATCTGTTTAAAATATAAAACAGACGACAATACACCTTGGAAGATATGGGTTCAAAGAGATAAGAACTATATTAACCTTGCAAGAGGTGACGGGTCAGAAAGATTCTATGAGGAAATGCAGGCGATTCCACATAGAGAAAGAAAAGGAACACCTATTACACTAGAAGTAGGAGACGTATTACTTTATCAAGGCCCAAATGCAGTCCATTGGAGAGATTATCTTTTGGGTGATTATTCTTACCATATGTTTTTGCATTTTATAAATGATTCAGGTAAGATAAGTCATTTAGATAGGTTCCAACAACCTAAAGTTAGACCTAGGTCAGACGGAAGACCTCATAGTGTGTTTGCATATGACGGAAGAAAGAGTAGATACCACCATGAACAACAACAGTATTTTACTGATGCAATGAACTTTTGGAATGAGTGGTCAAGTGGTGCCCATGATTGGTTTAAACCATCAGACTTTATAAACAACTATACGGAAGAAGAAGTAGAATTAACGGACAGAGAAAAGCAGAGACTAGAAGATGACAGTATTTAATAAAAATAAAATAGATTTCACCAAAGAGAAAATCTTCTTTGGAGAAGAACTTAACACACAAAGATTTGACGAATTCAAATATCCTATATTTGATAAACTCACGCAAAGACAATTAGGTTTCTTTTGGAGACCTGAAGAAGTATCTTTACAGAAAGATAGGAGTGATTATCAAACACTAAGTGAATCACAAAAACATATTTTTACTTCTAATTTGAGATACCAAACACTACTCGATAGTGTTCAAGGACGTGCTCCTGCAATCGCATTCTTACCTTTTGTAACAATTCCTGAATTAGAATCATGTATCATTACATGGGACTTTATGGAAACAATACATTCACGAAGTTACACTCACATTATAAAGAATGTATATGCAGACCCAAGTGATGTGTTTGATACTATACTGGACGAACCTGCAATTATAGCCCGTGCAGAATCAGTCACACAAAAATATGACGAGTTTATAAACATAGGAAGACGTAAATTAATGGGTCATAAAATTGACGATTACGATTTATATAAGGCACTTTACCTTGCACTTATATCAGTTAATATCTTAGAAGGTATCAGATTCTTTGTTTCTTTTGCTTGTTCTTTTGCATTCGGTGAGTCTAAACTTATGGAAGGAAGTGCGAAAATCATTTCACTTATCGCAAGAGACGAAGCACAACACCTTGCAATATCACAACACATATTGAAGTGTTATAAGAATCATGAGAATGATAAAGTCATGTTAAAGGTTATGAAAGATTGTGAACAAGAAGTGTATCAAATGTATGAAGATGCAGTCAAACAAGAAAAGGATTGGGCAGAGTTCCTATTCCAACACGGTTCAATGATTGGATTATCTACACACTTACTTGGAAACTATGTAGAGTTCACTGCAAACAAGAGATTAAGAGCGATTGGATTGAACCCTATATATGATATTAGTTCTACTAATAATCCATTACCATGGACACAACATTGGTTTAATAGTAAAGGATTACAGAATGCACCACAAGAGACGGAAATTGAGTCGTACGTTATCGGTGGTATTAAACAAGATGTTGATGACGACTCATTTAAAGGTTTTAAATTATGATTAAAATATGGGGTAAAACACAATGTCCATTCTGCGATAGAGCAAAAGCTCTTGCAGAACAAAAAGGATATGAATATGAATATTATCAATTAGGGGAAGACTTTACACGAGAAGAGTTGTTTGAACAGTTTCCTAGTGCGAGAACATTCCCACAAATAACTGCACATGGTGAGTATGTCGGTGGATATACAGAGTTTGAACAGTGGTCAAATGGTGTGAGAAGAGTATGAAGAAATGGTATCAAATACTATGGGGTAGTAAAGAAGAGAGAGACCTCGAAGAAAAGATTGCAAACAAAGTTGTTGATTCAATAAATCTAAAACAACATGAGATTGCAACACCCGACCCTGATGATTTGACAATAGAAAATGCATACAAGACACGTTGGATTTGGTATCATACCATTCTTGCAGGTCTAATGTTTTTTGCAAACATAATCATGTTAGGTATTTTTATATTACTTGCAATTAAACTATAAGGAGAAATGAGAGAGTTAGGAATGACCTTATTTGGTGTAGGATTGATTGCAATATTCTTTGCAGTCAAAATATATCCTAATTTAGAATACACTGGTGTTGGTGGTGGACATTCTTGTTATGGTGAATGTTATGAAGAATATGTTAGAATCAACGGTACAGTGGTTGAAATCGAACAAAGAAAAAAAGAGATTGCAAATGCAGACGAATTCAGTTCAATCAGAGGTTTATGGGCAGGTTGTGCTGCTTGTCATGGTAATGAGGGACAAGGTATGGGAGTGTTTCCTAAACTTGCAGGTCAAAGTGGTGACTACATATCTCAAAGATTATATGCATACAAGAATAGAGAGACAGTAGGAAATATGTCTTCTACAATGTGGGCTCAAGCAGGAATGTTGAGTGATTCAGATATAGAAACATTGTCTAAATTTATAGAGGATACAATGAAATGAGACAAGTCCATGCGTACCTGTTACCTGAAGGGGAACAGGGAGTAGACGATATGAGAATAAAACATCTTTGTCAATCTCTTGACGTGATTGAGAACGAAGTCAGGATATACATACAAGGAATAGATTTTCAAAAGAGAGCGATACAACCTCATGAGTGTCCTTTTATTACACTTAACGGTAAAAAGAAGTCTTTTGAAAATGCATGGGAAGAGATATTAGGGGAGAAAGAACTTGATACAGATTTATAGAGTACATTGTAATGAGTGTAAATCAGAAAGTGATGTACATCATGAAATGGATTCGCACCAATATGAAGTGCAACATTGTCCTTTTTGTGGTGCAGAAGTTACTGAAGATGAAGTGGAACTTATAGATGAGGTTGAAACAGAATAAAAGAGTATTACTGTTAGATAATTATGATGCATTCACACACAATCTATGTGAACAATTCAGAAGACTAGGTGCAACAGTATTAACGTCAAGATTCGATGGGTATACAATCGCTGAAGCACGAGAATTAGAACCAACACACTTATTTTTAACGCCTGGTTGTGGTGACTGGAATACAGACGGTGTAAGGTTACAGAATTTTGTTGATGCATTCCATAAGTACATACCCATATCAGGAGTCTGTTTAGGACACCAAGCAATCGCAGCCTATTTTGGTGCAAAGATTGATATGAATATCAATTCAGAAAGAGGAATACAGACTGTTTGTCACCACGATGAACAGGGATTATTTACAGATATACCAAACGACATATGGATAGGAAGATACCATAATGATGCAGTCAATGAAGAATCATTAAAGGATACACCTCTAACTGCAACTGCACATTCAGACGGAATGGTAATGGCAATCAGACACGATACACTTCCTATCGAATCATTTCAACTTCACCCTGAGTCACAAATGACTGAATACGGGGACGAAATACTACAAAACTTTCTCAACCTAGGATGACATACATGATAAACATTGACATATCAGGTCAAATTGCAAGAAAGAAAGACATTTACAACTATATCGAAGACGTAATCTATTACTTACACCCAAAATTAAGACGAAATGTAGACTTAACATTACACATAGTGTCATGGAAACCTGAACTAAAAGATTATCATTACGCAACTTGTTCAGGAAACAAAAGTCTAATCGATATAGAACTCAACAGATATAATGAAAAAGGGGAGAAATTCACACATGACCAAATGATGTTGAACCTCGCACACGAACTAATCCACGCAAAACAACTCATAAAAGGTGATTTGACACCTAAAATGCAAAGATATAAACGTAAATATCATGGGAATACACCTTACTCTCAACAACCATGGGAGAAAGAAGCATACAAAAATGAGTCTAAAATCTACAATATGTTTTGGGCTGGACGAGATAAATTTATTTAAAAAACACCTTTACAACACCCTATATTATGAGGTATAATGTGTACATGAATGATAAAAATGTTATGACTTTTAATGAATTTTGCACTCATATGTGGTCAGAAAATTGTCACGAAAGAAGACAACATGGAGATACAGAATACTCTACTTTAGAAGAGTATGTTAATACAGGTGCAAATAAGTCATTTTTAGAGTCAGAATACGAGAAATTCCTACAACACGGACGTACATTTCTAGCATAAAAGCTTGACAATGGGGTCGCTTTTGTACTATAATATGTACAGTAGGAGAATAAATTATGAATGTGAAAAGAATATTTATTGACATGGACGGTGTTCTTGCCGACTTCAACACTGGTGTTGAGACCCTAACTGGTGACCCATTTCCTAACAACGAGAAAGGTAGAAACGACTACGATGCAAGGAAAGAGGAACTAACAAACAAAAGACTATTCAGACATTTACCACCAATGGAAGATATGTGGGACTTACTAGGATATGTAAGACACACTAAATTACCTTGGGAAATACTAACTGCAGCTGGTTTAGTGAACAGAGAGTTGGTAGTCTTTGATAAAAACGAGTGGATTAGAGAACACGTTAGTCCGACTGTTGTTGTCACTTGTACAATAACAGGAAGTCAAAAAGGTATGTTTGCGTATGAGGGTTCAGTCCTTATAGACGATAGACCTAAAAACATTGAAGCTTGGGAAGCACATGGTGGAATAGGAATACTTCACACTAGTGCTGCTGAGACTATAAAAGAATTAAAGAAACTCAGAAAACATCTCTATTCTGTAGTTTCTTAAACCGAATTCAACAATTAAGTTGAATACAATAGGTGGACTTGGGAAAGTACCATCGCTTATATTAGGAGAAATATAATGGCTTTATCCAAAACGCAAAAAGTGTTAAACCTACTTTCAAAAGGTAAAAACGTAGCATGGACTACTTTGAGAAATCGTTTCGATTTAACTTCACCAGCAAGAACTATTGGTAAGTTACAATCTCAGGGTCATGTCATCTACACGAATGTGACTCCAGCAGGAACTTTCTACAGAATAGGAAGACCTTCTGCGGCTATCTTGGCAGCAGGTCAAGCAGCTGTAAATGGTGGGTCTCTATTCACTTATGACAGCTAAAAGTTAGTTTTTTAGTTGACTAAATAATAGACACCCTTCGGGGTGTCTATTTGTAAGAGGATTATTATGAAGGACAGACTTAAAAGTATTTGGAATGCAATAAAGTATTACTTTGCACCTGAATACAAAATAACCGTTTTTAGAACACAAGACCTGACAGGAAATGTGTTTAAGGACGAGTACGTTTCAAAAAAGATTCTGATACAGAAAGAAAAACATTTAAAATTCAGAGATTCAAACAAAAAGATTGTTGAACTAAGAAGTTCAAGTGGTCTTGATTATCGCATAGTGGAGTTATAATATGCAACAGTTTTTTATAGGGATAATATTGGTACTCGGATTGAGTTCTTATTATCTATACACGCAAAACCAAACACTAAGTGCAAATAACATTGCATTAGAAAGTGCAGTAGAAGAACAGAAACAGGCAATCGAAGCAATCAAAGAGAACTACGAACGTCAAACAAAAGCACTACAGAACATGACTCGAAAGAACGCAGAAATCGAGGCAGACAAAGAGAAATATCTATCAATCCTTTCAAAACATAATTTTGAAAAACTTGCAACCGTCAAGCCAGGATTAATGGAGAATAGATTTAACGCAGGGACGGTTGAAGTATTAGAGGGGATAGAGAATGACACTAAAGACATTAGCAATCTTGGGTCTGACGATAATAACGACTAGTTGTTCGTTATTACCTGAGAAGAAAGTAAACATAGTCAGTAAACCAGTTGAGATTGATATAATTCAACCCACACTTCCACGTCCTTTAGATTTACAAGCACCTAAATGGTATGTTGTATCTGAAGCGAGAATCGCCAATCCATGTAGGAAAGTTGTACAAGAAGACGGAACAGAGAAAAGACCTAAGACTTGTGCATGGGAAGATAAAGAGAATCCTGAATGGCCTGAGGGATATACATACTTAGATAGGTTCTTAGATGAAATGAAAGACCAAAACAGTGGTGAAGTTGTATTTGTTGCAACCACTGTTGGAGACTACAAGGTTATGATTAGAAATAACCAAGAAGTAAAACGATATATAAAACAACTAGGAGAAGTTATTGTTGTATATCGTAACGTAACTATGAAAGACGGTTCAAAGGGAGTAGTTGCAGAAATACAAAACTAAATTATAGGATACATTATGAAAGACCCCGTGATTGAAATCGAAAGGGACGTAAAAGAAGCATTCCAAGAAGGTAAAGAATTACCTCATGGTTTCGAATACACCACTTACCAACCTGCAGAAGGAATGGTAATGCAAATGTTCTCTACACCTTTTCTGAGAGGAAAACTAGAATTAGATGTAGAAGAAGTTGCAATGAGCTCTAGACATATCCTGAGTCAAGTCGAACAGGGTGATGTCAATACAGAATACACCACTTACTTTGACGAAGATGCAAGAGTCTCTATGCATGGTCAAGAGTGGTTCAAACAATTCTCAGACCAAATCAAAGATTCATACGTTGCATTTATTAGTAATGTATTCCAAATCCCTGTTTCACATTTGAATAGGGACGACATACATTTATTTGCATGGTTGAATCGTTACACTGGCCCACATCAACACGCAACACATAATCACGTCAATTCTCATATCAGTGGAACTTATTACATTAAGACTGAGAAATCAAATCAACCAATAAAGTTTCTAAATCCAAATATGGGTGCAATCGCAAATCACCTTGCAGTAGATAGACCTATGGAAAGAGAAGGATACCCACACATATTATTTTCAGGTGTTAACGGTTGTGATTCATCTTTTGAATACTTTCCACAAGAGGGTGAGTTTTTATTCTGGCCTTCTTACATACAACACTCAGTAGAACCTTCTCAGGAAGAGATTGAAGACTACGAGAGAATTACATTATCTTTCAACCTGAAACATAGGCAAATCATAGACAATAATGAAACAGGTCGTGATATGCCCTATGAGATGCTAGAGGAGAACATAGACCATGGCAGGTAAACCATTTGTACTGGACGAACTGTTTAAAATGAGTCCAAACTTAGACGTACACTTCGATGGTGAAGTGGTAACCATAGACAATTTCTATGAAGACCCTGATACACTTTATGAGTGGATTAGGAATAGAGATTATCCTATGTGGAAATACAATACAGAACGAAACACTAGAAATGGTATTGATTACCATGACTGTAGAATTACAGATAAAATAGCACACCCTACTAGAGTTTACTTTAATGAAATGGATAGAGTGTTAAATGTATGTCGAGAATATTTTCATACAGGTGTATATGATTGGCAACGTATATACGAATTCAACTGTTTCCAAACACTAAGTGTATTTGATAAGAATATACAACATTATCCACATACTGATTCGGAACTCGATACACCTGATAACGAATCCACATTGAATATGATTATCTACATGGATAAAGAAGAGGACGGTGGAACTGCAATTTATGAAGGAACATGGTTATCAAATGATGAACACTTGAACGTACTGTATCCAGTGTTGGATAGATTTGAACTAAGACGAGTAGTCCCTGCAAAATTCAATCGTTGTGTTATATTTCCAGGCAATAGGATTCACGGAGCCTGGATAGATGACTACTCTAAATATTCAGGTGATTCTTGGAGATACACCCAAGTAAACTTTTTACACCCAGTGAGAGAATGGTAAATTATGAGTAATCCTATCCTATTAATCGGTCATGCAGCTTTACCTGCACCCATATGTCGTGAGATTATAGAAATCCATAACAGAGCAGAATGGACTGAACTTGAATCCATGAACGAAAAACATGGTGGTCATATTGTTGCAAAGAATCAAGAAGAAGAGGATAGACTAAAGTATATTGATAATGTTGGAGTAGAAAAGTATTCTATTGGATTCAGAAATCCCGATTTTAGAAAGATTATGGATTGGGTTCAAGACTTCATACCATGGAGTGAAGAAGACTTCAACGCAGTAACCTATATGCAAACTATGAGGTATCCTATGGAATCATACATGGGTTATCACAAAGACAACGCAGACGAAGGAGATACAGGGACTGTTATCTTCACGTTGAACGAAGAATTTAGTGGTGGTAACTTCCATGTAGATGGACATACAATATTACCTTTTACAGGGTCAATGATTGCTTTTAACAACTCAACAAAACGTTGGCATGGAGTAGACCCAATACTTACAGGAGAAAGATATTGTCTTGCGATATGGTTTGGACAACCTGTAGAAAATGAAGAGAGTATGACAGAGTATGACACTTCTGAACCAAAACTAACCCACCCTAAATTTGAAATCAAGGAATAATAATGAGAAAACAAATAACAATACTAAAAATACTAACCACGTTGACTGCGATAATTCTACTAGTAGATATAATCAGTCTATTTACATAAGGAGAATTATGCCAGTAAAATTTAAAGATTCTGTAGCGAAATACGATAGACAAACTAAAAAAACAACTATCGAACATCACTACATGAAAAATCAAAGTGAAACTACTTTGAGAGAAGAGTTAGAACGTTGTTTTGAAACGGATAAACTCGGACGAGAGGTAACCAAGAAAGGTAAAGGTAAACTCAAACAAAAGATAATGAATGAGTTAGCCAGACGTGAAAAGGTTGCCAGAAGTTAATAAATGGAGTATATTATGAAGAATATATTACTTGGATTGATTATATCAGTCCTATCGATACCTGCATTCGCAGGGTCATTTAACGGAAATGTGAGTTATAACTCAGATTACGTTTGGAGAGGAGTATCACAAACTCAGGGTAAACCAAGTGTTCACTTACAAGGTGAATATCTTTCAGACTTAGGATTCTACGCAGGATTCTATGGTGCAACGGTTGACTTTGCAAGTGACGTAGATACAGACTTGGAATTGGATTACTATGCAGGTTATGACTTGCGAGTGTCCGACAATATTGCACTAGACATTGGATACGTTAGATACACTTACGATGCAGTAATTGAATCATTTGAAGAAGTCTACGCAATACTTTCTATCGGTGACTTTACAATAGAAGGTTACCAAGATATAGAAACTAACGATAACTATGCAGAAGTCTCATATGAGTTCGGTTGGTTAGTTAGAAACGCATTCGAACTTGAATTGATACATGGACTTTATGACCTAGAAGGGACTGAAGACTTTACTCAACTCAGGGTCGGTAAAACATTTGGTGTAAATCAAGATTGGAATTTCAGTGTGACTGTAGGACAAGACGTGTTTGAAGGTCAAACTGCAGATTCAGTGTTTGCATCTTTAACATATAATTTCGGGAGAGATATATAATGGGTTGGTTCACTAAAGTGACTAATTGGTTAGGATTTGTAACCGTTCGCAATAGAGACGAGAGAGGTCGTTATGTTGCAGACGACAAATCTACACCTAATGTAGACGAGTCCAAAAAGAGAGTCTACAAAGGTCGTTCAGCACAAAAAATTGCAGCTGCACGAAAAGGTACTCGAAAGAAAAAAGGGTAAACTGTTACTGGGGCTGTAGCTCAGTAGGGAGAGCGACTGGTTTGCATCCAGTAGGTCGTAGGTTCGATTCCTATCAGCTCCACCAGTTTTGTTTGCACCTATATACATATGTGACAATTATGTGACAAGAACGAGTAGGAGAAATCTGAATGTCATTCACGGATAGTCACCATACATTATAGGAGATAAAAATGCGATACTATGCATCATTGTCTGCCTTATACATAAAGATATTCGCAGACAAAACACATAAATTCATGAAGAGTGGAAGACTACCAAAGGTGATAAAAGCCGCTGGTATTTGTGAATAACCACTTGTGGAAAACTCATAGTCCTAGTAAAATAGGACTATGTTTTAAAAACTAAATATTATTATTACATTATAGGAATATCATGGCAACAAATATTATTATGCACAAGAAGAAAGGAGTTTCTTCAGAAGTTATCAACGAGTCTTTCGTAAGACTACTCAAATATCGAATCGATATTGTCTCTAAAGATTATAATAAGGTCAAGTTCTTTTGTCTTACAGAAGAACCTGAAGGATTATTGGATTTAATAACACCTATACCTTATGAGGGAGAATATCCTACAGAGGACTGGCAGTTCCTTCAACTGTTCAAATCACCACCTTATCAATCAGAACCATTGTTTGAAAAGAATGTCTTACTCAGTCCAAAACTTATTCCACTGGACTTATGTCAAAGTGCAATCCTAGGTAATATCCCTCTCAAAGGACACGTTAACGAATTACCTGCAGGACATGGAATGGACGTTACCACCATGGAAACGATACAAAATAAAGAATTACCTTTTGTTGAAATGCCAATGGCATGGTGGAATGACGAGGGAGAAACACAATACAAAGGTGAATGGTTCTTTGGTTGGATAGGTAAAGACATATCAGACCTCGCAGAAAAAGACACTGCAGGGTTCGATAATCCTTGGAAGTTTGTAGAAGATAACTTTAAAGGAGTCGTGTTACCCACCAAACTTGCACAATTCTCACCGTATTATCTAAACAATCAAGAGAAGAATGAAGACCTCGTACAACAATATGAGGAGAAAATCAGACCATACTTCCCACAAGAATGGTATCCACCTATGGAAGAAGAGATGGAAGCTGCATTATTCTCATACGGTCACGAATGGAGAGACGTAACACCACAAGTGCGATTCATATATCTAGAGGGAGACGATGACCCTAAAACGGATATGTATGCACGATTATGGTTTCTCTAGACCGAAAAGGACACGTTGAATATGAGGGGTTTCTCACGGAAGAGGAATCTCTCTTTGTCGCATCTATCCTCAGACGAGACGAATCCAAGATACTAGGAATCCCTAATTGGTATCCCAAGACCATTTATACAGGACTGACACATCAATTTAACGTCTATAATTTCCTTACTCACCCCGACATACGCATACTGAATATACCCAATAGAATATTCGACTTACCACTGTTTGAACCAAGAAAAGACAACTGGTATGACGAATTATGGGTGCAATGTTGGGGAAATGTACTCCACCAAGGACAAGAAATAAAAGAACACGTCCACGAATATCCCAAAGACCCCAATTTAAAAATATATGCGTGTAGTATATACCTTGACGGCGCCGACCCCTCTTATACGCATTGGGAAGACGGTAAACAACAAAACACTAGAGGTACACTACACATAGTCGGACGTGAACATAGACACCACGTCAAACGGAACATACACACCACGCCACGCATATCACTTGCATTTGATATATGGGAGAAAGACCCACAATACACATACGACAATAAAAGATACCTGCATATTCGTAGAGACTCACAACGCTCGTCCGATAGAATAAGAAGAGAACGCAACGAATCTCAAAGAAACTTACATGGCCACGGTGTAGTAAACGATAAGAAACTGATGGAGATATACGAGAAACAATATCCTGATATAAATGATACGTTTCAAGAGAATGTGTTCTAAATACACTATATGCAACACCTCAAAGACATCAATATGGGTTATTTTACCCACCTCATCCATGCTTGGAGAATGAGTGCAATACTATTCATACATGGGTTAATACCTTGTATATGGGAGACAAAGGTAAGTGATGAGATACAAGATGCACATAATCGGTGTAAGAACTAGTCTAAGATACTGATAATACGTTACTTTAATATAATTCTGAGGGACTTCGTATGTCTCTGAATATAATTACACACTACGTCACACTATTACACACAAAATAATATAATTCTGAGAGATATATCTGAGGGTATAAAAAACGTGATTTGGTGGTGTTGTTCGGGGATACAAACACGAGTTTTAGTCGGGAGTCAAGCCCTCAGAGGCGATTTTCGTGGATAGGATTGGAGTTTGCGCCCGTGTATATGCGTAGTTGACACCTAGTGTTTCCTATGGTGGGTCTGTAATATAATGCTTGACAATGACTCTTATTTTTTCGTATACTAGCCCCATGATGAGAAATAAAGGAGAAGGAATATTCAGGTAATAACGTAACGGCTTAACTCATGTGTCGATAGAGATTCACCCCCCCGCTCGTAGAAATTGATAGGTTCGCAACCTTCCGAGGCGGGGGGTTTTTTTATGGGCGTGTCGGAAACGCAGTGGCCATAGGGGTTTCAGAGGGGGTGGGTAGCCCTATATTATAACATATTTTTGAGCCATTGTCAAGCACACCAAGTGTTTGCCCAGCCCTCCATTATACCATAAATCACAAGCAAAGTCAAGCACCTCGCCAACCCCTGCTGGCAAGGGGTTTCAGAGGGTACGAAAATGCTTGACAATGCCCCCAGTTTTATGGTAAGCTAGCTGCATAATGAGAATTGTAAATGGAATTCGTGGGAGTCTTGTCAGTGACGGGAGTCCTATCTCTATACCATTCAACAGTAAACAAATGCAACTTGCACTCAATAAGGACATTGATATGAACTGGGCGTGGGATTGCGTGTGTGATATATGCGTGAGTAATGGTTTCATAGACCCAAGAGGGAATATAAACATTGATTGCATGGTAGTGAATGGAAAGGATAGGGTTTTCCACTAGACGGACAGACCCACCTATGATATAATAGAAGTATTCACAGGGATTGACTAGAGTATAAGACCGTGGATTGCATGATTGATACCATTGAGGAATCGTGTGAGTTTTCTGATAAAAACATTAAGACTCTAGGGTTGTGTACCGAGACCACCATGGGGGCATGAGAGAGACCCCCACCCCTTTTAGGGACTGCGAAAAACAGTATTTTGGGACTCCTATGTCGCTTTGAGAATGACCTAGACCCCCACCCTAAAAGTTATTGGAGATTTATATTATTATGATTAAAAATTTTTTTCGGGGCAAATATGCGTAAAATACTAAAACGAATACTGGACGAAAAACCTTGGAGTTCCTCTAGTGAGTTCTTTATTCCATTTCATATGATTATGTGGATAACTATTATGTTACTCGCAATATGGCTGGAAGAGGTGGGTCAGGACGAAGAACCTATGTACTATGATTCACCTATTATTGAAACAGATACTGAGAGGTTAACCTAATGGGTATGTTTTATGGTTCTATGACTCATTCTTACAGTGGTAAGAGACGTAAGACGAAAGCATGGAGAAAGAAATCTGCACCCCGTAAGTGTCGTACGGAGTCTCTACGGGTGGAGTCGCACATAAAAGACCGTATAGACGAAATGAATGCACATAGGGAACGTTACCCCTCGTATGTGTCAGAAGTGTCTCAGAATCGTTCTACGGGAGTCACAGAGGACGATTCATATAAAAAAGAGATAAGTAAACAATATACTGTTGCACCTGCATATAATAAAGGTGCATATCAGGTGATTCCCAAGAAATGTATTAAGGATATAGGAAGATGATTGAACCTTTGATTTGGTTAGGTTTTATTTTTATAAGTATGTTGACTATCGCAATTATGTGGTATCAAATGAGAATTAAATAATATGGCTAAGAGTGCTATGATGTCGCAGATAAAACGTGAGAAAGTTGCGTGGATTATCAAGTGGTGTGCTAGTGTATTACTGGTATTGGGAATGTCCGTACGCAGTAGTGGTATACCTGAATTGCAGATATTTGATTTAACCCTATCGTTTTTGGGTGTCACGGGTTGGTTAGTGGTGAGTATTATATGGGAAGACCGTGCATTAATATTATTAAATGCAGTGGGTTTTCTTATTTTACTCAGTGGATTAATTAAATACTTTTTTATCGCATAAATAATCGTATGTTAGAATTTATTTCAGACTTTTTAACCTTCCCATGGTGGGTTGTATCGAATTCGTTCATTTATATGTTCGGTATACTCATTTATTGGTCGATTGG
>Ga0163109_10000330_pt1 | contig 38355 bp, 23 predicted proteins | sample CRUFie1St13metaG_FD_108704 | JGI IMG/M metagenome (GOLD analysis project Ga0163109, IMG submission 108704) | Marine microbial communities from the Costa Rica Dome - CRUD Field 142mm St13 metaG | ecosystem: Environmental > Aquatic > Marine > Oceanic > Photic zone | place: Costa Rica: the Eastern...
GTTTCTGGGTCACTAAATAAACTATAATCGGCTCCAAAAAGATTATTTTTAAACTTTGATTCAAACTGATATATTATTGGTGTAGTTTCGCTTGAGTTTTCGAAAAATCCAGCAGGAATTGTATAATCATAACTATTTGATTCATAACTTTCTGTAGTGACTAATGCTGAATCTTCATTTCCGTCAGAATTATTATTATTTGATCCACTAACTGTAAAGGTTTCTATTTCAGTAAAGTTAGTCTGACCATCATATTTGTATTTTATTCTAAATAGAATTTCTCTTAGATATACAGCATAATTTTTATTAATATTAGTATCTGTTGTTTCTCCTAATATTAAATCTTCTTTATCACCTCCATATGTTGCCATAGTTATACTAAACTTATTGTGACTAGTCATTTTTACAGATTCAATACTGGGCGTTTGAGGTTCTTTTACTGATACTACATTACTTATAGTAGTTGTTCCAAAATTATTATTAGAAGCATTTTTATAACTAATTCTGAAAGAATGATATTGTTTAAATTGATTGTTACTAGCATCCAAAAATTCATTGTTAAGTTTTATATAATAATAATACTTAGTAGCGGTATCAGCATCTGTAATAGCTCTGTGGTCATTTAATCTAGTAATAGGATGAATACCATCAGTTATAGTAGTTAATGACCCTAAACTTCCGCTATACGCAATTTGAGTTTCATTTTTAAAGTAAATTTTCTTTACATTAGTCCAATCACTTTCTGATGGAGTATTAGTATTAGTATTGGCATATTCTAATTTAACACCAACTAAATTAATAGTAGTATTAAAATCTCCAAAACTAGTAGTTTGTTTTGGGTCTTTAACTATTAATTCTATTACTGTATTTCCATTTCCAACATTCATATCCGTGATATCTAAATCATTAAAAGCTAAATTTAAAGAAAGATCTATAGGTTTAGTTGGGGGAGTTACATTTTGAAAATTCAATATATTATTATTATTATCTTTAGTTAATGTCATTACATTAAAATCATTTTCAGTCATTCCTCCGGTTTTATTATATTGATTTTCTAGCCAAACTTTTATTTCATAACCGGCAGTTGATGGATTTATTTCTTTATTAGTTTCTCCATTAATTCCGCTAACACGTTTTGGATTACTATTAATATTTGTTTCTATAACTGTGTTATTAGGTGTATTTCCTTCAGAATATAATACAATCGAATTAGCCATATCAATTAATTCATATACCTTTGAATGTCTTCCTATTGAGTGTCTTGTTCCAAAATAAGGAGATATACTAGTATTCATAGGAGGAATAGGATGATTCTTTAAACATATAACATATCCTCCTGTTAATCCTTCGACATTTTGAGATATAGGAGAACGTTCTGTTCCCCATTGTTCATATAACCCAGTTTCTAAATTCTTTATTTGTATCATTATTCTATTTACAACTGGAAAGTAGATATTGCCAACGCTATTTACAGTAGATGATAATTCACCATTAGCCGCATCATTATAAGAATCATTTAAATTTGATACACCACTTGGATATTGTCGTGGATTCGTCCAATTAAGAGTAATCGAACTAGGCGTTATGTCAAAAAAAAAAAATAATGGAGAGGGGGGTTGTCCTTCTAAATTTTCAGCAAAAAATGAATATCCTAATGGTCTAAATGCTACTTCTCCATTTAATGGATTTCCGCTTAAATCATCTTGTTTAGAATTTACTGCTCCATAAAATTTATTTTTGCTAGCATCATATATTATATCACCTTCTTTACCTGAACCAGAACCTGCGGTTGGATAAAGTATATTTTCTGATAAATCAGCGTCAGATGGAATGACAGTGACACCACTACCTCCACCTCCTCCGCTAGTTATAGTTTCTATTTTTAATTTTTGATCATTAGCTGTATTATCTAATGTTAATTTTATATTATTTCCTGCTATTATTTTAAGGTCTTCTTCACCTGATGGCGTTATACTAGCACTGCCTTCTATAGTTCCTCCATCTGCTACAGCTTCTAGTGTTTTCCAATGACTTCCTAATCCAACAGTGACATTACTACTATCTACTTGAGAAACTGTAAATCCAGCATTTTTATCAAATGTTATAGAAGTTATACCAGTTCTTACAGAATGTTCTTGAGATCCATCTACTGAACCTATTATTGATAAATTATTTTGTTTTCCATCTAATGTATTATTTAAATTCACATTACTTATATCTCCATAAATCCAAATATTATTTAAACTTATATCACTAGAATTTATTATTTTATCTTGTTTACCACTTTGTAAATTAGAAATATTATTTTGATTAATTTCGATATTTGTTTGATTAACTCCAACATAGTTAGTAGATAAATCAGATATAGAATTAGTAATCGCGGTAACATCATTACTATCAGATAACGCATTAGATAAATCTCGTAATGTATCTAACATACCGGGCATACTACTTATTCTACTATCTACTTCAGATGCTACATAGTTTTCTGTTGCTATTTTTTTAGTATTTAATTTTGGAGTTCCAGTAAATACTGGATTATTAATTGGTGCTTTAGTATTTAAACTAGATTCTACATTAACATTATTTACTAATATAGTTGATGCATTTAAAGAATCTAATGTTATTGATTTATTATTAATAATATTTTCTATAGTAGAATTATTCCATTTACTAGTAGTATTATTCCATTTTAATAAATCTAAATCCTTTTTATTATTTAAATATACATCAGTTAAATGTTCAACATTGAAAGTATTAGGTAATCTAAAATTAACTAAAATCCATTTTCCATCATTATTTCCTTCAGTTTTTTCTACTATAATAAGTATATCTCCTGAACTTATATCTTTACCTTTAATATAAACTTGTTCTGGATAAGCTGGGTCAGGATTTCCTATTTTTACATTTCTATGACAAACTACATAATGACCATTACTTATATCATTTATAGAGGTATATAATGTATTTAATTCTTGGGCATTGGTATTTTCATTAACATTAGTTGGATTAAAATTTCCTTTAAAGCTTAATCCTGTAAAAGGCATATCTTCTGGGTCTATACCAGTTGGACCAGCTTCTATAACTTTTTTCACTGTAGGCACGCCATCTACTTCACGTTCTGTTTCCATATTTCCGTTGCTTCCTACTTGCATTTTCAAATTAGAACCTAAACTAATAGAATTACTACTTACAAATAATTCTTGTATATATGCTTTTCTAAATGCATTATTAGAATCTCCTATATCTACTCCTATATTTTCATCTATCGCACTATTTAATTCATTAGCAATATTAGGCATAATTCCTGATGTTTTTATTTGATTAACACTTAAATTATTAAAAGAAACATCACTATTAACACCGCTAATATCTCCAAATACATCTAAATTATTTAAAGATATATCTGTTGTTTTGTCTATATTTATCCCAGCTTCAAATTCAGAATCTCCTTCGAAAATTTTTCCAGTAAATCTTAAATTTTTAACATAAATATCAGTAAATTTATTTGTAGAATTACCTAATGAATAATTCTCATCGCTATTTGGAACTATATTTCCAGTTACTTCAACATTACTTTGTAATTCTATTGTTCCTGAGCCTTGACAATTTATTTCTATATCTCCATCTCCAGTAGTTATTACTTGTAATACATTTTCTGAAGTAAGTTGTAATGCCCCTGTTCCTCTACTTCCTAGATTTACATGCTGTCCAGAATCACCATAGATATTTATAGTTTGATCTTGAGTTTCTACTAATTTTGTTCCATCAACATATAATGAATTTCCACTTAAATATAATTCTTTTAATGGATGAGATGGTGAACCTAAACTATAAACATTAGCTACATCAGGAACTATATCTCCACGAAGTATTATATTAGATACATCTATAGTATTAAAACTAGAATCTATTCCGCTGAAATTATTACTAGATGATACATACATAGAATTTCCCATATAATTATGACTTGCACATACATAATATAACTTTCTAGGAGTATTTTCAGTAACTGTTATTGTTATATAAGATTCTACATTACTCGATCCTTGACCTGTATTATCTAAATTATGTTTTACTACGCCATCTGTATATTCATAATTAGAATTACTAGCTTCTTGTGTTTGAAGTCTAAATGGATGAGCACTAATACTAGAATGAGACAAATCAAACTTATATGTTATACCCGGAACTAATTCTAGTATAGGTGCTTCTATTCCATTAAAAAAATAACTTAAATTAGATCCTTCTCCATTACGAGGATGATTGCTAGTTTTACTATCAACTGTAACTGATATAACTCTTTCTTCTAGCGATTTATAATTTTCATTTACTATTATAGTTTCTTCATTGTCATCAAAATCTTCTTCCATATCAAACAAATCATTTACTGAAGACATAGACATTCCTATATCTCTAGCATAAGATTTCCAATCATTTAATGTAAAATCTTCTATATTACTTCTACCTCTAGATGTTTTAGCATTATCTATATCAAAAGAATTGTGTTCTTCTAACTTTTTTGGAATTTTACTTCTTTTTCTTTTTCTAAATTCCATTTTTCCATTTCTAATAGAAACTTTATGATCATCGCCTATCCATAATGAATTATCACTTAAAAATAAATGACGTATCTTATGTTCTGCACTACCCAAATCATACTGTGCATTAACACTTGGAAGTATATGACCATTCATTATTCCACTATTAAATTCTAATTTATTAAAACTTACATCATTTCCACATATATCACCATAAACATTTAAATTTTTTAATGATACATCTACTGTATTATTTATATTATTTTGTTTTTCTGACTGTAAAACAAAAATATTATCCCTATTTACTTTAATAAAATTTACCGATAAATCTAGTATATTTGCATCTACGTTATTGGATAAATCATTTAAACTAGCATCGACTCTATTTGATAAATTTGTTATTGTATTTGTTACTCCAGCTGCATAATTATTATCATCTCCTATAGCTTCAGCTAATTCATTTAATGTATTTAATGCATCTGGAGCTCCATCTACTAAATTATTTATTTGTGTAGTAACATATTCTTGTGTAGCCAATTCTTTTGTATTTAATTTTGGTGTTCCAGTAAATACAGGATTGTTAATAGGTGCTTTTAAAGATAGTGTTGTTATAATTAAAGCATAATTACCCATTTTTGGATGAGATTGACATTGATAAAATAATTTACTAGGAGTTGAATCTGTTATTGTTATTTCAACATAAGCATCACTACTTCCTGCCGTTCCACTAGTAGTTACATTTGTAGTGTATGATATATTTTTATCTACATCTTCATAAAATGCTATAGGATGACTACTATTAGTGCTATCAGATTGGTCAAATCTATAGGTTTTTCCAGAAATAAACATTAAAACTGGAGATTCTTCACCATTTATTAAATATCCTAACCCAGAACCATCACCATAATAAGGATGTAAAGAACTTTTATTAGATCTCGTTACTATATAAGTAATTTTATCTAACTTTTCTATATTATGAGTATTTATTTCTTGTTTAGAATCTAAAACAGTTTTTAAATCTATATTATTTAATATAACTGTATTTGTTTGAACATTATTAAAACTTGCATCATTTCCTGATATATCTCCATCTTTTAATAAAATATTTTCAATAGAGACACCAGATGGATCTGTATTTTTATTTATAGTATCTATACTTAATGTTCCATTCAAAGTTAAATCTCCTGAATCTCCATCTGCTAAAAATGTAACATTATTGTTATTATCTTTTAATTCTAGATCTGTAAAACTTCCTTGTGCTGATCCACTAATAACATTTTTAGTGCCAATATTAAAATTACTAGCGCTTATTGTAGAATGATTACCACCAGATACATTTCCATTCCATAATTTAACTCCTCCTACCGTAACGCCAGATGGATCTGTATTTTTATTTATAGTATCTATACTTAATGTTCCAGTTATCTGCACATTACCGGTTTGTCCATACGCTAAAAATCCAACATTACCATGATTTTTTATTTCTAAATCAGTAAAACTTCCTTGTGCTGATCCACTAATAACATTTTTAGTTCCAATATTAAAATTACTAGCACTTATTGTAGAATGATTACCTCCAGATACATTTCCATTCCATAATTTTACTCCTCCTACCGTAACGCCAGATGGATCTAGATATTTATTTATAGTATCTACTTTTAAATTTTGAGAAATATCTACTATATTTACATAAAGATTATTCCTTATTTTTACATTACCACTAATATCTAATTTCTCAGTAGGAGTTGTTAATCCAATACCTACTCTACCTCCAGAATTATCAGTAGATAAATATAAATTTGCACTATTATCTTGTATATATAATTCACTCCAATCTTGCATTGAATGATTTCTAGAAGCTATTATTGATTTACTATTAATATTACCGCAAATTATACCTTTATTATTATTTCCAAAATATGCACTATTTAAAAAAGACATTATTATATATATATATAATAATATCTAAAAAAATTATTTATAATCCACCATCATCTAACCTCTGTTGAAGGTTAGATATAATATTTTGTAAATTGGAAATAGTATTTTCTAAAGTGGATATTTTTTCTCTATCTGAGTTACCACTTCCACCGCTGGTGCTTAATCCTATTGATTTTATTTCCATAAGCGGTCTTGTAAAAACATCATTGTTACCGTCCCAATTTGCCGAATATAATTTTATTTTATTTAAATAAACACATACATCTATTTTTAATTCTTTATTACTGTTCCAACTTTTAAATAATCCATTAGATATATCGTCTTCAGATAATGTAGGATCTACCATTAATATATATTTTAATTCTACTGTTCCACTTCTAACATGATTTGATATACATTTTCTTTGACACGATACTTCTTGTCCATCTATAAAAAATCTAAACCATAAACTAGAACCACCATAACCTTGTGTATTTACTTCAGTTATACTAAAATTATAACTATAAATTATTTGTTTCGTATCTACGGGAGGTTTATATTGAATATTACTTCCAGTTATTTCTTCAAATATACTATTATCATTATACCATTCTATTTCCCATTGACTACTTGATATATCTTTTGGATTTATTTCTTGTATATTGGAAACATTAGGCAATGTATAATCTCCACTTTCAGCATTTATTGATTTACCATTACATATTCCAATAATTACTTCTGTTATTTGCTGTTTTTTTATTTGATTAACTATTCCTGGTTCCCACATATTTTTATCTGAATTCCATAAAAGAGATCTACCATGTTCTAATGTATTCACATTAAAAGATATATCACTTAAATCTGATGCGCTAGTTGTTGAATAATCTATATTTCCATTTTTTATATTCGATATTGCACTTTCTAGATCAAATCCATTTAAATTAATAGTAGAAGTTTCTATATTATTAAAACTTACATCATTACCACATAAGTCTCCATAAACATCTAAATTTTTTAATGATATATCCATTGTATTATTTATATTATCTTGTTTTTCTGACTGTAAAGCAGAAATATTATCTCTATTTACCTTAATAAAATTTACTGATAAATCATTTAAACTAGCATCTACTCTATTTGATAAATTTGTTATTGTATTTGTTACTCCAGCTGCATAATTATTATCATCTCCTATAGCTGCAGCTAATTCATTTAATGTATTTAATGCATCTGGAGCTCCATCTACTAAATTATTTATTTGTGTAGTAACATATTCTTGTGTAGCCAATTCTTTTGTATTTAATTTTGGACTTCCTGTAAAAACCGGATCAGTAAACATAGTGCTCTTTGATTCATTAGTTACATTATCCAAATTAAGATCTATTTTTACTTCATTATAAGTCATTCCTATCAATCCAGTTGAACTAAATTTTGCGTAATCATTAACAGATGCTGTATCATGCATCTTTACTGTATTATCATCTGAAATACCAAAAGTTAAATTATTTTGCTTTGAATTTTGTAAATTATCTAAGGTAGTTTGTAAATCATTACTTCCTAATTTAATTGTAGTTGATTCTATATTATTAAAACTAGCATCATTGCATTGTAAATGTGAACCAACATCAACATTTTTAAAATTAACATTAACATATGCACCTGACATATCTCCTAATAATTTTACTTCAGTTCTATTATCACCACCATCTACATTACCATTATTACCAGCTGCTAAATCTGCTATCTGATCATCACTTAATGCTAGATTAAAAAGTCTTATTTCATCTAGAAGACCGCTATTCCAATAATCTGAACCGCCATCTCCTAATTGTCCTTCTGGAGCACCTCTAGCTAAAAATCTAGTGGATGGTTTTGTAGTAGTTAATTCAATATATATATGATGCCAATCCCCTTCTTTACCTGTTTCTATATTATATATAGTTGTTCCTGGATTTCCAGTAATTATTGTTTGATTTACTCCATTTATTGCCCATTTATTTACTTTTTCATCTGAAGCAGAGCCTATATTTAATTGAAACGTATTAGTATTATGATTACTATCTATATGTGGATATACGTTTTGTGTATTACTAGGCCACCATATTCTTTGATAATTTCCACCAGATGTATCCGGTTTATACCAAAAACTTATGGCTTTCATATTTTCAGATATATTATTACTATCTATATCAAAATATCCCCATCCGGTTGATGATCCTCTAAGAGCCGTGCCTCCCGAATATCCCGATCCTACTTCTCTAGAAAATAAAGTAGATATTGTCCCATTAACATTAGAATCTTCAAAATCTTCATATAAAATTTCACTCGTTAATGGTATTGAACTTCCTAACTTTTTAAATGATATGCCATCTGATATATTAGTTACGTCCATATTATTAAAACTTACATCTTGTCCTATCATATTTCCATTTAAATTTATAGTATTTATATCTAAATTACTATTTGATGCTGTTATATCTCCCGATACTTTTAAATTATTCAAATTAATATCGGTTGACGATATTATATTATCTTGTTTTGTATTTTGTAAATTTGTTATATTATCACTATTAATTTTTACATAATTTTCTGATAAATCAATTATTCTATTGTCTACATTATTAGATATATCTATCACAGTTGAATTTAGATTTTGTGATAGATCTGCCATAGTTAAATCTAAATTTTGTGATATATCTGACATTCTTAAATCTAAATTTTGTGATAAATCACTTAATCTATTATTTAAATTATTAGATATATCTAACATTGTTGAATCTATGTTTTGAGACATATCTAATATAGCTAAATCTAGATTCTCCGATAGATCTGAAAGATTTGTTTCTATATTAATTAATCCAAACATTGTTATTGCAGCTAAATCATTTATATTTTTTGTTAATGAATCGTTCAATGAAATTATATTATTTTTATTTTGTGTTATTATATTATTTGATATATCTGTTATCGCATTTGTTACGAACTCTGTAGTTGCAATTTGACTAGTATTTGTATTTAATGCTGCGGTTGGTGCATTTATAATTCCTACTAAATTATTTATACTTACATTATTAAAACTAGCATCTTGTCCACTTAAATCACTTAGTAATTCTAATTTATTAAATGATAAATCAGTTGATGTTTCTATACGAGGTTCTTTTTGAGCTATTAAATCTATTATAGTTGTTGATAAATTACTATCTTGTGCTAAAGCATTTGATAAATCTGTCAAAGTCTCTAAAGAATTAGGCGATAAGTTTACTAAATCTTCAAATCTATCTTTTACATATTTTGTTGTAGCTATTTGTTCATTATATGTGCTTAATGATGCCGTAGGCGCTGTTGGAACTCCTGTAAATTCAGGACTATTAATTGGTGCTTTATTATTTAATGAATTATTGATTTCTGTATCTAATATTTCTAAACCTTTCTTTCCAATATATTTACAAAATGTTAAATATGGAGGATTATCCTTATCTATTAGATGTTCTGTAATATTTCCTAAATTTGGAAAATAAATTATTCCATTTTTAACATCAAACTGCCAATCTCCTCCATGATAACCATTAAATATAAATTCATTTAAACTAGAAAATAATTCTACTATATATGGACTATGTAATATTCCATTTTCATCAGTATATCTATTTTTACTAGATGATAAAGAATCTTTTAATACATTATTACCCGATATATCTAATTTATAAAATGATCTACCTTCACTATTAGGAACTATCTCTAATTTTAATTTTGTTATTTTTACAATTATACCACTAGAATCTTCTAAAATACTAGAATTAGAATTATATTCATAAAAATCATTATCATTTAAACTTAAATATGAACTATTCTTACTTTCATTAAAAATTGGATTCGTAGGTATTGTTTTTAAAAATATATCTTCTCCTAAATGATAATTTGAAAATGATATGGTATCTTCATTATAATATTCTTTATTTTTATTTGTATTTGGAAATCCTAAATAATTCTTAAATAATATATTTATCTTTTCTTCTACATCTAAAGAATTAGACATGAAAAAAATATATAATTTAAAAAAATATTATATATTTTTATTAAAAACGTATTAATTTATTTTATTTATTAGGCTTATGGATTATAGCCATCTTTTAATCCTATTACTAGATAAGCATCTCTTGCCTGATCTCCTGGAAATTTCACTGCATTCAAAGGACCACAACCATGAAGATTACTACTTAGTAAATCACTAAAATTGGATTCTGCTGATTGTTTGTACCAATTTTCAAGGTTATGATTTTTGGAACAATTTCCAATACGAAGTTTGTTTGCGTCAGTTCCGTTTCTGAACAATATAAAAGCTATACCTTTTGTTCCATCTCTCTCGAATAAATTGTTAGAATCTACAGCATTTGGAATTCCAAGAGTGGAACTAATCATATTACTAACATTTATACCGGTTGCTGCTTCTGTTGCATTAGCTGGAGTCGTAAATTTATGAACAACCCATCTATAACCACTATGTGAGTTATATGTAAATTCATTGCTTGTTGCATCAATATCACTGTGTTGATTAGTATCTTTATCTGAATTCCATCTATAAGTAGTTACATTAGGATAAGCTTGCTGTGCATTAGTTTGGAATTTTCCATTAAGCCATAATAACATTTTATCTCTAACAGATTGGGCATCAGCTGTGCTTGAGAAATCATATGCTGTGGCAGTTATACTACTCCATGAAGTTAATGTATCAGTAGTTTCAGTGCCAGTAACATCCAAGTCTCCAAAACTAGTGCCATCATCCGGTGGTGATTTGTCTTTTTTGAAAAAGTAAGAGGCGGTGCTAGGAGCACTTGTGCTTAATCTTAAGAAATTTGTAGCAAGAGTTTTTGTGTTAGCAGTGCCATTTCCCTTAAGATTTTTGGGTGTTACAGATAATACAAGTTGTTTATCACCAACCGGAGTTCTATTTGGGTCGGTGCCCCAATCAGCTACTGCTCCGCTATTTTTATCAGAATAATGTATTGCAGACATAGTGGCTCCTGCAAAAACTCCTGAATTTTTAGTCATTGTTTTTGTTACAGCAACATCGCCGTAATTTGTAAATTTATAGTCTCTATTTGCGGCTGTGTTAGCAATACCGAAATTGGACTGCAACTTACCGGCGAAACTGTTTCCAAGAGATGCAGCTATTCTATTAGAATGCACTAATTTATGAGTAGAACATAATTTGTCAAGTGCAACCTCTAATGTCATATCAACTTCATTTACAGATGGAAGACCTCCAACACGAGTTATACTCTTAACAAATATACCATTATCAGTAGTTGAAACATCGGCGGTAGGATCATCAGTCAAATTATCTCTGAAGAATTTTACAGTGCTTGTTTCTGCTGCTGTTTGGTCTTGATTATTTCTAGTTAAGGTGTATGTCAAAGTATATGCTTGATCATCCGCAACTACGCTACGAGCAGTCAATTCAGTGCCATTAATAGTAGTGTTTAATGGAAGTTTAGATACAATTCTAAATCCTCTGTTATTAGTTCCTGCGTATGGATCTTTTGTTTCACCGGCTGCGGGTGCAGTGCAATAGGCAGTATTTATAGTAGGGGCAGTGATGGTTGCCTCATCTCCGGGACTAGATGTATCAAATCCATTAAATTGGGCAATATTAGCTTCATCTGCAGTTGCACCAATATTTCCTCCAGTAAATCCGGCCTTAACAACAACAACGTCACTTTTACCATCTAATGATTTTCCTAAGCGAGAACCAGCCTTACTAGCATCATCATTTGTACCATCTATCGCAACAACACTTGAGCTTGCTTTTGATACCTCAATATCATTATCAGTTACGAAACTACCTAATACTAAATTATCGGATGTTTGTCTCAAATAACGATGATTTCCTGAAAATGCGCCAGTATTACCAGCTGCTGTTGGATCTAATATACTATCTGAAGCACCATCCAAACTTAATGATATTAAGTTAGCATCACTTTCAGATTGATCATCACTAGATTTAGGAGCTGATGTATATTTATCTAGCACGCCGACATCTGTCTTAGCAGTTCCGAAGCTAGGATTAATATCGTTTTTCATAGCTACAGAATTCATTTTATACTGGACTCCTGCCGATAAATCATTAATAGTAGCGTTAGTTATTGTGTCATCATCCTGAGATTCGTTTGCATTAACAGGATCTACTTCAGTGCGCTGTGTTTCTGCACTAACTGATGCACTTCTTACTGAAGCTTCTTCAGTATATTTATATTGAACCTCAGTAACTTTAGCGGTTGATCCGGGCACTCCCTCTTCACTCTCATCAATTACAATACTATCTAATTGTAAGTTATGAGTGCCTCCATTAACATCACTGGAATCGACAGTAGCAGCGTTAGATGTAGTGTCTTTAACAGTTGGTGCAGCAGCGGCAGCAAAAGAAAGATCTTTAAATACAAGAGCTCTGTCTTCTTTAGTTGGGAAATTTTCAGAAAAGTTAACACCATAAATACGAACATCAAATTTATGTCCATCATTAGGGAAATCTTTACCTAATATGTTATGCAATGGAGTATTATTTGATGCATCTGGTGATACTTTACCTAGAATTAATGTTCTGAATTTTTGAGTATCATAATCTTCATTATTTGCTAATACTAAGTTTCCGCTACTATCTAGACGATTAGAACCATCGTTAAGTTGAACAGTAGCAATAGATCCATCAAGGGGAACCCATTTTCCTGAATCTCCAGTCATATAAGCACTGGCTTGTTCACCATTAGTATAAGTTATATTACTAGGAACACCAGAAATATCGATGTGAATCTGATGAATATAAGGAAGTTTTGATGCTTTAATACCATAATTTGCTACTTCTTCAACATTTTCTGAGCCATTTGAAGGTGCTGCACTAGTAACAGCATCATTAGTTGCGCTCATATGTGCGCGGAGACCCATATTAGCTTTAACATTAGAATGAACAGCGCGAATACTGTTGTAGGACCATTTCAATGTAATAGCTCCTGCTTTTTCATCGTGATCAGTTTCTTGAAATTTACCTGGCTGCTGAGTCTGAATTTCGAATAATTTTTGCATATTAGCATTTACAGCCAAACCATCAAGGTTATCAGATAAATCTTGAATCTTTCTAAGAACAGAAAATGGTGAATTACCACTTGGATCAGTAGCAGGATCACCAAGAACATTTGCAATTTCTTCTAATGTATCTAATGTATCTGGAGCATTAGCAATTAAGTTGTTAATAGCTCTTTTTACGAATTTAGTAGTTGCGGCTGCATCAGCATCCGAATCTACAGCAAGAGTTGGCATATACAAAACACCGTTCATACTCATATCACCGTGAAGCGAAAGATTGGTATTATTGTTGAAAGAAACATCAGTTCCAGAGAAACCAGTTCCTTGTGCGGTTTGATCATTTGTATCGTAGTTGTAACCGATTGCTACATTACCACTTCCATCAAAAACCATATTAAGACTTCCGTCAACGAAGACACGAAGACGTCTATCTTGTCCATCACTAGTAGGACCGTGTGCAGCAGTTATTTTAGTCTCTCCGTCAATGTCAGTAACGCCACCCAATCCCTGCCAAGCTTGACTACTAAATCCTTCAAATTGTTTAGTAGTAGTATTATAACGCAAAGCACCTTGTGCATTATAATCAGTATTACCATCTGTCCAAGGTCTCTGTGCTGTAGTTCCCTTAGGAAGCACAATAGCACCAGATCCATCAGCAAATCTATTTGCGCAAAGATCTAATAATATACCTGCAGATAAATCTGCGAAATTAGAACCAATAGCAACTTTGTTGGTCTGGATTCTATTTACAGAAATATCAGTAAATGTGTTATTACCATCTGCACTAGCTGATATAACGTTAGCAATACCTTTTACGCCATTATATTTGCTGAAACTAATTAGTGGGGGCTTTCCATCTAAACGAACAGCAATTAATCCTTTATTACCATCAGGTTTTGTTGATTCTATATCAGTAAAATTTATTACACCGTTTTTTACATCAACTATAAAGTTACCTCCTACTTCTCCCGGTATAATAGCACTGTCTGCGTTACCAGTTGTATCAAATAACTCATATCCGTATGGTTGCTCAAGACTATCATTACTGTCAAAGTATTGTTCTACATTGGCTTGAATAGTATCATGAAGAACATTTTTATTAGGATCTGCAGTTCCATCAGATGCTCTTCCTGGAATAATATAAGATTGGGGAACATTTATTGTTCCACCTGATCCGTTAGGACAAACTACTTCACTACCAGTAACAGCAGTAGTTGGAACATTCTCATATTTTAAAATAACTCCGGTAGTATCTTCAAATACTTTTATATTTGGATAATTAACAGCGTCAATTAAAGTATCTGGAAGATTTATTTTTTCTTTTAACTCAGCACTTGCGCTACCGGCATCATTTGAACCATGATAAATTAAAGTAAAACTTACTGATTCGCCAGCAGGTATAGGATTAATAAAAACATCAGCACCATTTAAATAATTATTTGAAGTACCTTTGCTGGTTTCATTATAATATGCTTTTCCTTGTAATGTATTTGGGAAACCCAAATAATTTTTAAACAAGAAATCTACTTTTTCTTTAATATTCAAATCGGTTGAAACAACCGATGGGGTATCATTTGCGGTGGCCATTATAGTTATATATAAGAAAATAATTTTTCAGTAAAATATTTTTTTATTAAAAATATTTTACATTATGATTATGATATTTTTAAATTATAATATATATATATTATTGGTTATAGTAATTAATTATTTAAATTAATAGAATTTTTAAATGCAATAAATATATATACATCGTCTTCTCCTAAATTAATTTCTAAATTAGGCCCCCATTCTGTTGAACTTTTATCTGCTAGAGTTCCATATTTATATGAACTAGAACCATTAAATAAATCATTTAAACTTAAATTAGATGATCTGTTATACCAAATATTACTAGCATTAAAATAAGAATGTAATGTTCCTACTCTAACGTTATTATTTACTTCTTGTTTTATAAAACCTAAAATATCAGAATCATTAGAATCTTTTAATTTATTACAGTTTTGACTAGTTATATTAAAATTATTTAAAAAAGATGGAATATCTATAATTGTTATATTTACGCCACCAGCTGAATAAGTTACAGAATCATTAGATACGCTAGCTTTAAATACTATCCATTTATATCCACTATTATCACTTGTAACTGAACCCAATAAATCATATGATTTATTATATCCATTATATGAAGTTAATATTGCATTTTGTTGACTATCGCTTGATAAGTTCCAGTCATATTCATTTACTATTGGATAACTTTGTGCTGCATTAGTTTTAAATCCTCCATTTATATATAATAAAGTCCAATCTTTTACTACAGTATTATGATTTAATGTATTAACATCTACTGATCCTGCATTTGTATTAAATACAGTAATATCATCAATTTCAAATATATTAGTTAAATCTAATTTAGCATTAGTTATCTTATTTCCACTCTTATTAAAACTATTATAATCACAATAATAATTTATAGTATAATTGTTAGCTTCTGTATATTCTGAATTAAGATTATAACTTTGTTCAGTTATTTCTATAGAATCAGATGGACTGTTATCACTAGTAGTAGGAAGTCCTATAGATTGTTTAAAAAACATATTTTTAAATCTATTTGATGTTTTACTATCTATTTCATCTGAAGAAAATTCATATATTCCATTTTCACTTATATCGCTTCTTTCAATATTTATTTTTCCTTGAAAACTAGCCGAACTCCTATTTGTTTTAGTTATATTACTAATTAATCCTACGGTTATTCCTGCAGGAGCGCTAGTATGATATCTACAAAATCTATATTCAGAATTAATATTTTTATATATTCTTGAAAATGATATATCAAATTCTTGAACACTAGGAATACCCATACAATATACAACTGATTGTATATAAGTTTCTGTCCCTACTCTATCTATTTCTGGATCACCTGTTAAATCATCTATATATATATTTAAACTTTTATTTATTGTATTTCCTCCTAACTCTGAAAGCTTATTATAATTATATGTTACGTTGAATATTACATTACTAGGATCTCCTATATTATTATAAGGAATATCATTTATTTTTAATGTTCCATTTAATCTAAATCCTTTTGCATTATTATTTGAATTATAGGGATCCGTTGTAGTAGGCATATCAAAATAATTAAATGTATTACTATTATAATCTTCTCTTAAAGGACTAACATTAAATCCTCCATAAACTAATTCTTGATATTTATTCCCACTTATCTCTATATTTATATTTACTAAATTTTCACTATTATCTATAAATTTTCCATAACCTACATTCTCTGATTGCTGAGTATTTGAATAGGGTTTACTTATTTCAAATGTTCTGGTATTATTAGTTAAATTTAATTTATTATAATTTGAATTTGATTTATTTAACCATATGATTGAAGAATTATTTAAATTTGTTGGCCAAGTTCCATCTGGTGTTGATACTTTATAAATATAATCATTAACATTAAACCAACTAGCCGAAAAACTAGATGAATTTAAACCAGGTGGAAGACGAGTAATTTCAGAAACTTGAACATCACAACTTTCAGAATAAACAGTATTTGTTGTTAAATCGTTTCTAACTGATGAAAAATAAGTGTATTTAGTTCCATATCTCAATCCAGATAAATTTATATTAAAATTAGTATTTTTATTTACACTATTAATAGATTGATTAACTTGTAAATATTCAATTGGATTGGGTATTGGTGTTCCAAGTATATCTGAAGTTTTAGTTTCAATAGGATAATAAGTGCTAGATGCATCTATTATTACGGCTTCGGAGTCGGAAACTCCGTTTTCAGTTTCATCTACTTTTACTACAAATCCTATATTAGTTCCTGAATTAATGAGATTTTCAGAAACAAATAATAATTTTGATGGTGGATTAGCTTGTGCAAAAGATAAATCTGTAAAATATAATGCTCTATCTTCTATAGTGGGATAATTTTCAGCATGGTTTATTCCATATACTCTTACGTCAAATGAATCTAATTTACTTAGTATATTATTTATCTGATTAGAATTTGATTGGGTTAATATAGTTTTTTCAAATGTCACTGTTTTATATATATTTTGATCATAGATTTCAGATTCTGAAAATGTTTTAGGCCATATATCTCTACTATATTCAAGCCATTTATTACTATCCATATCATAAATCTGGTTTCCTGTAGTTATATTTCCCGATATCTCGATTACTAATTTATCTATAAAAGGTAATAATTTTTTTTTAGTTTGTTGCTGAAATGCTAATTTAGCTAATACATCTTGGTATGTTTTTGCAACTATATCATCAAAATGCCAATTTATACTTACTGAACCAGATGTTGAAGTGATACCATTTTCTGTGAAAATAGCAGGTTGCTGTGTTAATAATTCATATAATACTTGTTTACGGTTATTTAAAAATTTACTGCTTTCACTAATGCTAATTGCATTATTTAATGCATTTGATAAATCAGTTATTTGTTGTCCTAAATCTAAATCTCGTTGATAATCACTTTCTACTCCTAATCTATCATAGTAAATTTTATTATAAGTCCATATAGTATTTTGAACATATCCTTTATTAGTTAATAAATTTTCTGATAAATCCGCGCCAGCTATATATGTTAATTTTAAATTATCTATATTGTTAAGTTGTTGATATTCTGGTTGTATAGATAATACTTTAATCTGAGAAATATCTAATGAATCTGAAAAAAGTTTTATCTCATCTAAAGTTCCAGTTCCGAAATTAGTTCCTTCAAATGAAAGTATTTCTATTGTTCTAAAATAACTATCTGCTTCAACATACCAATGATGCCATCCAGAACAATCAGTTTCTTTTAATGTGGGAGTAATTTCTCTATTACTATTTCCAATAGATGGTCCTATAGATAATTCCTCTCCATCAAAATATATTTTTGAAACATTTTGTCCAAATAATGTTATTTCATCTTCTCCAGTTTCTACATATAATTGAACAGAAAACAAACTCATCATCGATAAACTTCCAGAACTAAATAAAAATTTACCTTCTTCGCAAGTAAAATCTTTCATCCAAAAACTTATAGATTTACATTGAGTTTGTGTTAATAAATCAGATTCTATATCTAATTTAAATATTGGTTCACTTCCATCACTTTTTTTACCATATAAAAAATTATTTACTCCTACATCATACTGTCCATTACTTTGATTTAATCCAGCGTGTTGTTGATCATTAAATGATTCGTGATAATAATGTTGTAATGTGTTAAAAATATTTAAAGATACATCACTCATCGATAAATCTAATAGCATTAATAACTTTCCATCTTTAGGTATTAATTCACTAATATTAACAGTTTGATCTCCATCTTTTATTGTAAAATGATCTTTATTATAATTTTCATTAAATTCTAACTGATTATTGAATGTTAATTCTATTAAAGAATTACTTATTAATGATATGTCTGTAATTTTTTCAGTTCCCGTAGTAGTTCCACCACCGGTTGAAGATATTACATTTCCTACTATACTTATATTTTGACCTGCTATTAGATTTGAACCTACATTATCTCTTAAATTTACAAAATTATCCCATCTTACTGCCGCTGAAGAGATATCTTGATGGTCTTCTGGTAAATCATCGCAAGGGTCAGGAGGCGGATTAATTATACCATATATATTGCTTGATGTTAATAAGAGCCCTGACATCTTATAATAATTAAACAGAATATTTTTTTAATAAAATATTTTATTTATGTTTTAATTTTTATAATAGTATCTTTTCTTTTTAAAATATATTTTGTAATATTGTTTTTTATTAATTTATTTAAACTTTTTTCTTCTTTATTTTTATTTACATATCTAACTTTATCTAAACACTTTTCATTTTTCTCTAATTCAACTTTTAATGTGTAAATATCGTTATAATGTTTTATTAAAGCTTTGTCTACTGATATACTTACATTAGGTATCTGACTTAACATTATTTCATCTATATTTTCTATTGTAATATTGTTCTTTTTTTCTCTTTTTATAACATCTACATATTCTTTTACTTCTGTATTTGATATATCATAATAATTTTTTTTATTTTTACTTCTAATTAGTTTATCTGTTATTCTTAAAATAAATTCTCCTGTTTCTGCTAAAGTTAATGTTCTCATAATTGAAAATCCACTAAAATATAACAAACTAAATAAACTTACATACAATGTTTCTGGTTTTATATTAGTAAATGAATTAGACCACATTGTTATATCTCCTTCTATTAAATATATAATATTATGATTATGTAAATTTGTATTATTTAATCTAAAAGATTGTTCTTTATATCTCCCGTCTCTTATTGAACTAGCTAGATCATTTAATGTTTTCCTTTCAATTATTAACAACTCTTCATTATTTTTTTTTACTATTATATCGCCCAATGGTAAGTTTTCTATTTTTATTTCTATGTTTTTATATTCATATAAATCTAACTGACTTTTCATTAATTTAATCAACTTTTTTTCTCTATAATCAATGATTATTTCCATTAATAATGATACTATTTTTTTTACTTTTAAATTATTTATAAATAATATTTAAAAGTAAAATTATAATTATAATTATTATGAATTTAGATAAAGAAATTATTCAAGATGGCGACGTTAGTAAAAATAATGATGAATTAATATTTAATCCATACAATCCAAATAATGTAGAAATAACAGAAGCAGATGCTTCTCTTATTTTAAAAAAATATGGTGTTCCAGATAGTTTTCATAATTTTAAATTATATAAACGTGCCTTTATTCATAGATCTTACTGTAAAAGACCTAAGTTAGAAAATATTGAAAATGGAATTACTATAGTTGATAAACCTAATGACTGTTTGCCTTTAAAAACTAAATCGAATGAAAGACTTGAATACTTGGGTGATGGTGTTTTGGAGTGCATTACAAAATATTATCTGTATAGGAGATTTCCTAAGGAGAATGAAGGATTTCTAACTGAAAAAAAAATTGCATTAGTTAAAAATGAATCTATTGGAAAAATGGCATATGAAATGGGATTAAATAAATGGTATATTATGTCAGGAAATGCAGAAGAAAAAAAAACTAGGACTAATTTAAAAAAATTAGGTTGTTTATTTGAAGCTTTTCTTGGTGCTTTGTTTTTAGATTTTAATAAAATTTCTATTAAAGATGAAGATTCTTGGTTTGAAAATGTATTTATAACTGGACCAGGCTTTCAAATTGCTCAAAAATTTGTTGAAAATGTATTTGATAAACACGTAGATTGGACTGAACTTCTATCTAAAAATGATAATTATAAAAATATTTTACAGGTTAAACTACAAAAAGCATTTCAAGTTACACCAATTTATAGAGAAATTCAGGATTGGGATGAAGAAAATGGATATCATATGGGAGTTTTCTTATGTATTGGTTATAATTATCATAACATTGATATTCATTCATATAAAAATATAAAAGATTTAGAGAAAATTAGTGTTAATTCTTCAGTTATTGATAATATTAAAAATTATTTAGAAAATTATGATGACAAATTATATCTATTCTTAGGTAAAGATAGTCATAAAATTAAGAAAAAAGCTGAACAATCTGCTTGTTTTAATGCTTTAAATTTATTAAACTCGGTTATATAATATTAAAGTTTTTATATTATAATTTTATATAAATGGATATTCGTGAAAAATTAAAACAAAGAAATAATCCTAAAAAACCTCTTAAAGTTCAGTTAAAATTAAAACCTAGGATAAAAAAAACTATAGTATCTTCTTATTCTACTAATACTGACGCTGCTAGTGCAGTTGCTCCTACAGTAGCAATTGATACATCTATATCTGAATCTTCATCTAATGATATTGATAATGAAGAAGAGACTATCCAAAAAATATCTGGACCTGCTATTGTTGATAAAACTGATTCAAATTTCGATATCGTATCATTTAAATTAAATATGAAAATGGCAAAAAATCCCAAATTATCCGTTTTAGGTCAAACTCGTTCTGATAATACTCTACCACAAAAAACTATTAAAAATAATATTGAGTTTGATGATGATCAGGATGATTCAAATACTTTAGATGTAAAATCTTCAGTCTCTGATGTTAAAGGTAAAGAAGAAACACCCGCATTAAAAACACAAACTTTAATAAATCCTATTACTATTAAACCTAAAACTAAAAGAAAAATTAGAGTAAAAAAATCTATAAATCCAATGAAATTAACTATTCCTGCTAGTATGATTAAAATTGGCGAACAAACTATACAACAAAGATTGCCTCCTAAACCCGAGAGTTATGTTAATATTAAAAAAAATGCCTATTATTTAAATAATAGAAAAATATTTACTAATTTTATTAATTCATTGCTCCAAAATTATAAAAAAATGTCTGATCAAGATTTTACTAATAAAGATGGATCTTATTCTTTATTTTTACATCAACAAATTATTCGAGACTATATTAATATTTATTCCCCTTATAGAGGATTATTATTATATCACGGTTTAGGAGCAGGAAAAACTTGTGGTTCTATTGGTATTGCTGAAGGACTTAAACATTCTAATAAAAAAATATTTGTTCTTACTCCTGCATCATTACAAAGAAATTTCTTTGAAGAATTAAAAAAATGTGGAGATCCTTTATATAAAACTAATCAATATTGGGAATTTATAAATACTCAAAATAATCCTCATTTAGAACAAGCTTTATCTGAAACTCTATCTTTAAAATTAGAATATATTAGAAAACAAGGAGGAGCTTGGATGGTTCATTCCAATAGAAAAAGTAATTATACTAATTTAAGTAGTGAACAAAAAAAATCTTTAGATAAACAAATTAATTTAATGATTATTAGTAAATATCAATTTGCTAATTATAATGGATTAAGAGCATCGCATATAAAAAAACTTGAAGATGATGCATTAAAAAAATCTAAGTTTGGTAGAAAAAATCCATTTGATCATAAAGTTGTTATTATAGATGAAGCTCATAATTTTGTTAGTTTAATTGTTAATAAACTTAAATATAAAACTAGTTTATCAAAAACATTATATGAATATTTAATGGATGCAATAGATTGTCGTATTGTATTTTTAACAGGAACTCCTATTATTAATTATCCTAATGAGATCGCTATCTTATTTAATATGTTGAGAGGTTACATTAAAACTTTTAAATTTCAATTAGAAACTTCTGGAAAAAGTAAAATAAATACTAAAGTAATTATTAATACATTAAGAAAAACCAGTGCTGATTATATTGATTATAAACCAAGCACTAAAATATTAACTATTACTAGAAATCCTTTTGGATTCATATCTAGATATACAAAAACTACTAAAATTTATAAAGGGACTGCGCAAAGCGTTAAAAATGATAATTTATATAGTGATCAAGACTTTATAAAAAATATTTCTGAAACATTAAAAAAAAGAAAAGAACCTATTTATGCAAAATATGTTTCTACTCATAAATTTAAAGCATTACCTGATTCTTTTAAAGATTTTAATTCTATGTTTATTAATTCTTCAGATGGAACTATGATTAATAAAGACTTATTTAAAAAAAGAATATTAGGATTAACTTCATATTTTAGAAGCGCTAAAGAAAGTTTATTACCTAAATTTGATCAATATAAAGATATAGTAGTAGAAAGAGTTGTTATGAGTAATCATCAATTAGGGATTTATGAAGTTGCTCGAGCTGCTGAAAGAAAAGAAGAAACTAGAAATGCTCTTAAAAGAAAAGGTAATTCTGAAAATATTTATGAAGATACTACATCTACTTATAGAATTTTTAGTAGAGCATTTTGTAATTTTGTTTTTCCTAATGAAATACCTCGACCTATGCCTAGTAATAAAGCTCTTAAAGAATCTATTTCTCAAGATAAAAACTTAGATGAAGATGCTGTTGATAATGCTAATGCTAAGCAAAGATTAAATAATATGGATGGAAGGTTTACTGCAGAAGAAGTAGAAAAGATACAAGATGAAGTTGTTAGTTGTGATTATGAAACTAGAATAAAAAATGCATTAAAAGCATTGCAAGAAGATAGTGATAAATATTTATCTCCAGAAGGATTAAATACTTATAGTCCAAAATTTAAAAAAATTCTAGAAAATATTCAAAATGTTGAAAATATTGGATTACACTTAATATATTCACAGTTTAGAACATTAGAAGGTATTGGCATTTTTAAATTAGTTTTATTACAAAATGGATATTCTGAATTTAAAATAACTAAGAATTCTGTAGGTTTATGGCAAATTGATATGACAGATGAAGAATTAGCTAAACCATCTTTTGTTTTATATACTGGAACTGAAGATGCTGATCAAAAAGAAATATTAAGAAATATTTATAATGGCGATTGGGATACTATACCAAACTCTATCAGAGAAAGATTACAAAAAGATCATCAAAATAATAATTTTGGAGAAGTTATAAAAATATTTATGATTACTAGTAGTGGTGCTGAAGGTATTACTCTTAAAAATACTAGATTTGTTCATATAATGGAACCTTATTGGCATCCGGTTAGAACTGAACAAGTAATTGGAAGAGCTAAACGTATAAATAGTCATATTAATTTAAATCCTGATTATAGAACAGTTAAAGTTTTTAAATATTTAATGGTATTTTCAAATATTCAATTATATGGAGATCCTAATGCTACTAACGAAGAAGATAAAAAACCAAAAGTATCAACTACATTAATTAATAAAGATGTTAGTAAAATCGATAAAAATACTCCAATTACAACTGATGAAGCTTTATTTGAAATATCTAATATTAAAGAAAAAACAATAAAAGATATTCTTTATGAAATTAAAAGTTCTGCTATTGATTGTTCTATACATTCATCTGAAAAAGAAAATATTGCCTGTTTTTCATATACATCAGCTAAGCCTGATGAATTTTTATATAAACCTAATATTACTAATGAACAAAAAGATGAAATGTCAAAGGTTAATAAAAAACGTGTCGAATGGGAAGGTTTTAAATTTTCTCATGATGGAATCGATTATATATTTAAACCTGATAGACCTAATGCCAAAACTGGAGAATTATATGATGCTGAAAGTTATGAAAGAGCTAAAAATTCTGATTCAAATCCAATACTAGTTGGAAGATTATTACAAGATCCTAATAATCCTAAAAATCTTATTATCGATAAAGATATCGTATAAATGTTATTAATTTATTTTTACATATTTAATTATAAATTAATAGTTACTGTTTTCTTTTTAATGTTTTTATTAGTATGTTTACTACAAGAACATTTCTTTTTATTATTACAACAATAGTCTGCTTTTTTAGGACTTTCCTTTCCATCTAGCCTGACAACTAAAGGCATATTATTTGGTATAACAGATGGTAATTTACTATCTCTGAATAATCTTACTGAAGTTCTTACGAACATAATTAATATATAATATATTAATAATTTTTTTATTTTTTATTTTTTTTAAAACTTTTTTACCTTTTAAAAAAAATTTGGGAGAGATAAATTTTAATTATTTATGTTTTTTATTCTATAAATGTATATTATAATGAGTTTATACATATCTAATAATGGATTAAATGATAATACTGCCGATGGTTCAATAGTAAAACCATTCAAAACATTAGATTATTTAGATAGATTATTAAAAATAAAATCACTAGCAATAAAATTATCAAAAAAATAAATATCTTGTGTTAAATATACTTAAAAATAATGTAGAATAATTATATATTCATTGTGATGGGGGGCGGAATATTACCATATACTATTCACGATGGACAAATATTGTTTTTGTTGTCTCGTGAATCTATAGATTATAAATGGAAAGAAAGCGGGCTTTGGAGTGATTTTGGAGGTAAAAAAGAAAAAAATGAAACATATAAACAAGCCGCTATAAGAGAAGGATTTGAAGAATCTAATGGTATTTTAGGAAATATTAATGATCTTGAAACCTTAGTAAATAATAATTCTCCATTCCATATAACTAAGAATAAACATAGGGTTTATGTTGTTTATATTAAATATGATAAACAACTACCTAGAAAATTTAGAAATAACTATCTTAAAATAAGAAATTATAATCCTGATGAATTTAAAAATAATAGACATTTATATGAAAAAGATATGATTAAATGGATGAATATTCAAGATATACATTCTAATATGAAAATGTTCAGATACTATTACAAATATGTTATTAAAAATATTATACATAAAATTAATGGATTTAAAATCAAAGATTTAATATATAATTAAAATTTATCTCTCCCAAATTTTTTTTAAAAGGTAAAAAAGTTTTAAAAAAAATAAAAAATAAAAAAATTATTTCGACGTTAAATATATTATTTTAATAATTGAAAATAGTATTAATACTACTGATATACATAAAAACATACTTTCTACAAACTTTTTGTTTACATTAATCCCAATTAACTTAAATATTCCATATGGTCCCCACCAATCTTTGCCCAGATACTTTCTCTCTAACTTTATAAAAAAACACCCATTATCTTTAACATTTATTAAAAATGTAAACATTAACATTATAATTGTTATTAAATATACAATTATGCTATTTGTTTTCATATATATAATAAAATTTAATAATATAACACCATAATGCATTAAAAATATTAAAATAATTCTTATGTTTTTATCGAATGATATTTTATCTAAAAAAGCTTCGGTATATTTAATTTTTTGATTATATGATAAATTCATTTATAAATCTATCATATTTTATTTTGATACTACAAACTTTTCTATAAAATCTAATATTTTTATTTGATTATCCTTTATTTCGTTTAATAAAGTTATTATATTATTTTCATCATTTATTACATCTTTATCTTGTTTTTTCTTTAGTTTATTGAGTAAATTAACTACATCATCATTATTTTCTTTTTCCGTTATTTCAAAACGAACTCTTCTTTCTTTTTTTTCTTCATTATCTTTTTTATCATCTAATATTTTTAATTTTGGAGTTTCTCTAGTTTCAGTAGATTTTAACCAATTATCATTTCCATTATATTGATTTGTTATTTTTTGTAATTCTTTCTCTCTATCTTCTAATGTTTGATTCATAATATTATCTATGTTAGATATAGGCTCATCTAATATTGTATCGCTAAAATCTATACTCTTGGGTTTATTTGGATTTAATAATTTATTATAACTATTTTTATAATTATCGAAAGTAGATTCATTTATAGTTTCCTTTTTTTTTAATACCATTGGTTTGTTTTCATTATAATATCTAATACAAGTAGATAAAAGAATTTTATTTTGATTCTGTAAGTTGCCTATACTATATCTATCATTATAGATTCTTTCTAATTGAGAATTAAAGTATCTCATAAAGTTAGTATCTTTCGTTATATTAGGATATTCTGCATTCAATAATCCAAACAAAATATTAACATTTACTGTAGATTTTATACTCATTATACATAATTAATTAATTTATATTTAATTATATATCATTAAAATATGTTTTTCTCAATTTTTTCATATATTTGTCCGAAATTCTTTTATTAAAATGAGATATTGATTTTCCTTTTACTAATTGAATTATAAAATATAAAGAATACATACCACATTCACTATCGCTATATTGATGTCTTTTTTTTAAAGTTATTTTTTTAATATTAATATTTAGTTTTTTTCCTTGCGTTTGAACTTTTTTTACAAATTTATTTATTTGCGCTGGTATTCTATCTCCATAACTATCAAAATAATAAACTTCATTTTTCTTTAAATCAATATATAATGCAACCCAATGAGATCCAGGTTGATTATGTTTATCTAAATTAAAAATAATACCTATTTTCTTTTTTCCTCTATTTAACGTATCTTCTAAATTAAATTCACATAATTCCTCCCATACACATTCATTATACATTATATGAGTATCATAATCTATCGGAGATGGACCTATAAATTCAAATTCATCGTCTATATTTTCCCATCTTTTCATAACTTCAATTATTTCTAAACTAGATAACCATTCAGTTGGATTTTTTTTCCAGCTTTTTGGAGTTTTTGCGGCAAAATTTATTAAATATTCTTTTTCTTTTAAATGTTCATCTTCATATAACTCACTTAACCAACAAGATTCTCTATAACAAGTATTATTCATTTTAGATTTTAACTGTTTCCATATTTCTACATAATCTTTACTTGTTATTTTCATATCGGAATGTTTCATATTCCAAATGTTTTTTAGTCTATTTAAACTACCCTTTGTATAACAACTTATCTTCTCCTTTTTATTTTTTTTAGGAGAACATTTATCTTTAATAAACTTATTTTTTCTAGTTTTATTATTTTTTCTAGTTTTCTTACTTTTCTTAGTTGTCATCATATATAATAATTTTAGATTATTTGTTTTATTCATTTTTTATTTCTATAAATTTTTTGTTTGTTGTCTAGTATGATTATTAAACATATTATTGCCTAAGTTACAGTTATTAGGATTAAAGGGTTTAAATTTATCTACTCTATCTAAATGTCTGAAATTATGTCTTAAGTTATTATTATAATTTTCATTTTTATATAAATTAGAATTACTACTAGGAACATATTTATTTTGTGAACATTTTTGTAAAGGATGAAACATATTTTTTAATTGAGATTCTCTATCTACTTGATTAGAATATCCTACATAAGGACCACGAGATCCAGGATTAAAAATTTTATCTGTTTGATATGACGGATATAATATACTTCCAACATTACTTGGTTTTCTACAATCAGTTAAAGGCATTACTACATGTCTAGTTTGAGATGGTCTAGTTAAATATGAATTTTCTAAAGAACTAGATGGAATATTTCTTTTATATTTTCCATCACTTATAAAACTACGGGTATCTACATTATCACAATTTAGTTTATTACTCATATATTATAATATAATAAATTAAATTGATATTAAAATCATTTAAAAAAATATTACTAAATTAATTAATATGTGTGGAATATTTTCAATTATTAATAATGAAGAAGAAAAAGAAAGTATTAAAAATGCCTTTAATAAAGGAAAATCAAGAGGACCAGAATATTCTAAAATAGTTAATATAAATAACGTCACTCTAGGATTTCATAGATTAGCTATTAATGGATATGACAAAGAAAATCCAAAAATTATGGAAAATAGTAATCAACCATTTCATCTTAATAATTGTTGGTTAATTTGTAATGGAGAAATATATAATTGGGAAAAATTACAATCTTTTATTTCAAATGATAATACTCTTTGCAGAAGCGATTGTGATATTATACTACATTTATATGTAAGATTTGGTATTGAACAGACACTACAAATGATTGATGGAGTTTTTTCGTTTATTATGATTGATAATAGAGTTTCTGGACAAGAAAAAATTTTTGTAGCCAGAGATACTTATGGAGTAAGACCTTTATATTATAGTTATAACTCTGAACATCAATTTATGTTTGCCAGCGAAATGAAACAATTAATTGATATATGCGATGATAATGAAATATATCAATTTGAACCTGGAACATACGACGAATATATAAAAGACCCAAGAAATGATTATCACCGCTTTAAAAAAAATAAATCTTTCTCAATGCCTAATTCTTTTACAGATTATTCTATTGAAACTGAAAATGATGCATTAACTAGAATAAGAATATCTTTAATAAAGGCGGTTGAAAAAAGAGTTAATAATACGGATAGACCTATCTGTTGTCTATTATCAGGTGGTCTCGATAGTAGTCTTATAGCAGCATTAGTAAAGAGATGTTGTAAAAATGAATTACATACTTGGTCTATTGGATTAAAAGGGAGCGAAGATTTAAAATATGCACAAATAGTATCTGATCATATAGGTAGTGTTCATCATAGTTATGAACTAGAAGAATCTGAATTTTTAGAAGCAATAGATGATGTTATATATAATATAGAAAGTTATGATACTACTACAGTTAGAGCTAGTGTCGGTAATTGGTTGATATCTAAAAAAATTAAGGAAAATAGCGATGCTAAGGTAGTATTTAATGGAGATGGATCAGATGAATTAACGGGAGGATATCTATATTTCTATAAAGCTGAAAATAATATAGCCTTTGATAAAGAATGTAGAAGACTACTATCAGATATTCATTATTTCGATGTATTGCGATCAGATAGATCTATATCTAGTCACGGATTAGAAGCTAGGACACCATTTTTAGATAGAGGATTCATTCAAACTTATTTATCAATTCCATCTAATATAAGATTTCATGTTGAAAATAAAAAATGTGAAAAATACTTGTTAAGGAAAGCATTTGATGGATATAATTTGTTGCCTGATGAGGTATTATGGAGAACAAAAGAAGCATTTAGTGATGGAGTGAGTAAGCAAAACATTTCTTGGTATGAGATAATACAAGAATATGTAAGTAAATTTTATTTGAATGAATTAAACCAAATGAACAGTATAAATTATGAAAAATATAAAAACTATAACACCCCTACAACACTAGAACAGTTCTATTATAGAGAAATTTTTCAAAAATATTATCCAAATCAAGAAAGATCAATACCATATTTTTGGATGCCAAAATTTATCAATGCATCAGATGCTTCTGCTAGAACTCTTGATATTTATTCTAAATTAAATAATAAAAAAGATAATAATGAAGATAATAGTAATAAAAAAATGAATGAGCATATGTTTTCAGGATTTGCATTAGGTTGTTAAATAATATATATTTAATATATAAATGATTAAATATATACAAAATACATTTACTATTTTTTCATATCTTTGGTATATATTTTATGCTATTTCTTTAACTAATATATATCCAGATGGTAAGTTTTATTTGGATAATATAACCTACTTTTACTATTTATTTATTGGTTCGATATTATTAATATCATTTAATCCATTTTATAGATTTAAATATAATGAAATATATGGACAGATGGCTTTTTCAGCAGCATTACATTTAATTTTATCTCTAAATTTGATGGAAATATTTAATAGAGTAAATAATTTAGAAAAAAGACTAAAGAAAGATATTAATTTGTCTGAAAAGTTAAAAATTATTTTTAATTTAAAAAGTATCTAAAAATTTTTTTATTTCATTTAATATTTCTTTTTTATTATATTTTGGTTTCAATATATGTTCTACATATTTATTTGATTCATCTTCTAAAATATAATCAAGTATGTTATTATAAGATATATAAAGATCTTTAAAAATATATTTTAATTCTGATTTAAATAATTTATTTATCATATCTTCGTATGATAATTTCAATTTATATTTAAATAAATGTATATAATAAACATTTTTATGAATCATTTTATTATGTTGAGTATCATCTAAAAAACATATTTTATCATCTTTACTTAATTTACCGCATTTAACTAAATCTTTATAACTTTTATAATATCCACTTCTACATTTTTCAATAATCTTTCCATTTTCATCTTTCCAAGATAATATTGTTCTATCAAATAATTTATATTCTAACTTATGTTCTATATATCTTTTTATTGAATAAGTCCAACTTCTTCCTCCATTGTTATTTGTATAAATATAAACTTTAATTTTATTATCTTTTATTTTTTTCTCTTTTAAAAAATTAAAAATATTAAACATATCTGGTCTAAAATAATCTTTAAATAAATCTAATAATAATACAAATTCTGAAAATTTTAATTGTCTTTTTATTTCATTTTCTATGGAGTATTTAAAAACAGATAATTGTGTAAAATAACCTATTGTTTCATCTAGATCAAAAACTACTATTTTCTTGGTCATAATATACTATTATTAGAAATAATATATTATCATTTTTCTAAATAATCTAAAACTGATAAAATTAATCTTTCTTCTCTACTTATCCTTTGAAATACTACAATTTCATCAAAATTTATTTTAAATAAATTATTTCTGAAAGTTTTTAATAATAGTTGAACTCCGCGTTCTAAGATTTCTATATCTAGTAATATACCTCCTCTCTTTAATGTAATATTATCTAGATCTTTTAAATTAAACCATCTAAGAAAAAATCCATATTGTAAGTCATTCATTCCACTACAATATCTATAATCTTTTAATAATTTATGATATTTTTTTATTTCATTTTTTTCAGAAAATATTTCTTGAAGTATTTTATTTTTATGTTCTTTTATTTTTCTATTAGTTAAATTTATAATAGATGAATTAGTTTCATTTTCAAGAGCATCTAACAATTCATTTTCATTTATGCTCATTATATTAATAATATTATTATAATTTATACTTAAATAATTATTTATATATATAAATATAATGGGAATTTTAATTCAAGATGAAACTGTTAATCAAAACGGTATAAAAGTAAAAGATACTTATGGATCTTTTTCTGAAGGTATTAATGTTAAAAAGATTGTGAATGTTAGAGTTCAAGAAACAACACAAGTAGACTCTTCTAATAATAATGGATGGTCTATAAAAGAGCCCGTATTAAATTCTAATGGCAATAGAAGTTACAATGAAATTAAAGATTCAAGTGGTAATGTAATTGATAGAATATTAAATACTGAATCAAAATATTTTAAACATGTAGAAAAAGAAAGTTATAGGTTAAGTGGAAGATTTATAATATATGTATCTAAGGAGATAAGAGAACTTTCACATAGCAAAGTATACGTTGATCGCTATAGTTATCCTACTGATGCTAAAATAGAAAATAAACGATATAATTCATTAACTAGTTATAATGTTTCAGTAGAAAGTGAAAATACTAATGATATTTATAAAAAATTATATGATAAATTAAAAAGTATGAATTTATTTACAAATTATTCAGATGATCTATAAATAATTTAAATTTTATAATTTTATATTATAAAATTTAAAAATACGTTACGTAAATTTTTAAATAATATATTTTTAATATTTTTTCAAATCAATAATGATGTAAATATTTTTTTATAATATAATAAAATTTTCAAAAAAAGAGACATGCTACACTTTTCTTTAAGTTGGAAATGCCTCTATATAACATATTGATTTTTGAATTTAAAGAGCCAATTTTCTTTAAGTTAACTTTTGAAACAATTTTGAAGTTATTGTGTTTTTAACTTAAAGAAATCGCCTTTTTTTGCTTCTTTAAGTAGGGTTCCTGAGAATAAAAAACAATATAGCAATTTTTGAACTTAAAGAAAACCATCTCATTTTTTCAAAATAAAAAAATAAAATATATTAAAAAATTACATTTTTGTTATCATAAATGATAATAAAATATAGTATTAGTTGTTTAAAAGTGAAAAATATTTACTGAAAAAAAGGAACTAGTTTCGTCAAAAAAAAAAAAAATTTGATGAAAAAAAAATCGATATTCACATTTCAAAATTGTGCAAGTTGTATATATACGCCAAGGATTCTAACTTTTTTTTGCGAAACTAAAAATTTGATTTTCTATTTTCATTATTTTCTGCTACATTTATCGTGTTAAAAATAAAAAACGTGAAAAAAAAGTTTCAAAAAAAAAAATATAAATTTGCGAAAAAAACTTAAAAATAATCTGCACAATTATATATATGTCAACAAAATGTCAACAAACTGTCAACAAAACTCAAAAACGGCTCCAAAATCCGAAAAAAAGTGCCGTTTTTTTTTGCGAAATATGTGACTATAATACATCACATAAATCTCATTACACTAAACATTTGACTTCAAAGAAACATGTCAACAAAATGTCAACAAAATCCCGAAAAACGGCTCCAAAAAAGTGCCGAAAAGTGCCGTTTTTTTTTGAATGTGACTACTGTTTAAAGAAGTATAAAAGCAGACAAGGTTTATGGGCGCATAAAAAAAAATGCAAAAATATTACCTCAGTCACAGAACTAAAAAATGAAAATATTAATGAAAATGAAAACAATGAAATACTAGATATTGTTTTAAAAAACAATGAAAATAACAATGAAATACTAGAGTCTAGTAATAAAATACTAGAGACTAGTAATAAAATACTAGAATCTAATGAAACTGATGAATTTGTAACATTAAAGAAAGATGAATATTTACAGATGTTAGAACAAGCCGCAGAAGCTAAAGGCAAGGCTAAAGGATATAAAGAAGTAATTGATATGGTTAAAAACGGAAGTTTAGGAAATAATACAAATAATATAGGAACTCAAAATAATATAACACTTAATGTCTTTTTAAATGAACATTGTAAAGATGCACTTAATTTAGAAGATTTTATGAAAAATATCCATTTTAAGTTAAAAGATATATTAAATGAAGGCAATTATATTGATAATTGCGTTTCTGTTAAGTTATTAAATGATTTAAATGAAATACCCGTTACCAAAAGGCCTATACATTGCACTGATCAAAGAAGAAAGAATTTTATGGTTAAAGATAAAGAAGAAGGATGGATTAAAGAGAAAGCTACAGAAGGTAGTAAAATACAAAAAGAAATAGATAAACTTTACGACAAAGCTTATCTAGAATTTTATCATGCATATGATGAAAAACACCCCTTTCCCCATAACCCTATAGAAGAAGACCTAAAACAACAAACTAGTCACAATATAATACAAAAGAAAGATAAACATAAGATAGTTGGAACTGTTGCTAGAAGCGTGGATATAAAAGAGGCAATGGAAAAAATTTCTAAAAAGAAATAAATATTTTTAATAAAATATTAATTATATTTATTTAAAATGAACTAAATCCCCCAAATTCATTAGCGGCCATTGGTTCTTGTAACATTGGTGCTGAAGCATTAACCAATCCTCCAAATCCATTATCATTATACATACTATTACCAGCTCCATTTTCCATCATAACTTGATCATTATGATTTTGTGTTAGATTTGGTTGTTGTTGATTTAAGTGATCTGCTCTACTAGCTTGATGAGTAGGGATAGGTTGTCTTAATCCAGATATTGGCTGTGATACTTTAACTACAGATTTATCTGCCTTCTTTTCCTGAACTTCTTCATCACCATTCCACATTTTTTCTAAACGTTTAGTTAATTCAAGTAATTTATCTTGGATTTTAGAAGTAGTTAATGCAACCAATAATATAACATTTACGAAATTTATTTCATCATAGCATTTTTTACTATATGTTGGTATAAATGTGATAAGTCTATTTATCATATATACACTTAAAAATAAAAGCATTATATGAAGTAATGATTCGCCTAATAATTGAAAGTGTGATTTAGAACTATCTAGTTCAGGCATAACAGATTCTATAAAATGAATAGCTAAAGTTAAAGGAACAACTAGTAACATAGCATATTGCGCGCTATTAAGTAATTCATTTTTAGTGTCATTGTCAAATTTTAACATATGTTGTGCGAATGAATTTCCAGTGCTGGTAACTTCATTTTCAATTTCTTCCATATGATTTATAATTAGAAATTAATTATGTAACTATTATTCCTAAATTACTAAATAAATAACTTAAAAATTAAGTTATAATATATTAATTAATGAAGTGTGAATATCAATATTTAAATTTAATACATGATGTATTATCTAACGGAATAAAAGAAACTAGAAGAAATGGAAAAGTATTAACTAAAATAGGAGCAATGATGAAATTTTCGTTAAAAGATGATAAATTACCTCTGATTACAACAAAGAAACTAGCTTGGAGATCTTGTCTTCATGAATTAATTTGGTTTAAGAATGGTGAAGTAACTACTGATAATTTAGTAAAAAGAAATGTTAAAATTTGGGACGGTAATTCAAGTAGAGAATTTTTAGATTCTAGAAATTTAAATAATTATAGAGAAGGAGAACTAGGTCCGGTATATGGTTATCAATGGAGAAATTGGAACAAAGATTATATAAATATAAATAATACAATGTTTGATATTGCGAATGATAATAGAGGAATAGATCAACTACAAAATATAATTGATAGTTTAAATGATACAAATAAAAGATATTCTAGACGTTTGATTATGAGTGCTTGGAACCCTGAACAATTAGACATAATGGCATTACCCCCTTGTCATGTATTATGTCAGTTTCATGTAACAAATAAAAGAGAATTATCTTGTTCTTTATATCAGAGAAGCGGTGATGTTGGATTGGGGATTCCATTTAACATAGCTTCATATTCTTTTCTTACGCATATTATAGCAAAACATTGTGGATTAAAAGCTAAAGAATTTATACACTTTATTGGAAATGCACATATATATGATGGTCATATAGATGCATTAGAAACTCAATCATTAAGAGTGCCATTAGATCCTCCTACTATAAGTGTAAATAAACGAGATAATATAAATGATTATGAATTTACAGATATAATAGTAGATGATTATGAATACCATCCTCCAATAAAAATGGAAATGAGAGTTTAAAATAAAATAAATAAATATTTTTATTAATTATAATGAGTTCTTTAGAAGAAACAGATAAAAAAAATGTAAATTTAGATGAAATATCGATATTAAAAGAACATATAAAAATAGTTTTAACTTATGTTAGTAATTTAGAAAATAGATTTGAAGATATGGATAAAACTCATAATAAATTTGGTGAGAATTTATCATTAATAACAAATAAAATGCTAAAAAAAATTAATGGGGATAATAAATCATTATTAGAAATAATGAATAAAGAGAATAAATCGGTTAGAGATGATATGAAAAATTTATTACTGTATTTAAGACATATAGAAAATAATAATAATTCTAATAAAAATATGAAAAGTATAGAAATAAAAATAAAAGAATTAAATGAAAATAATGATTTTGTTATAAAGGCTGTAGAAAACAATAGAAATTATGTAGATTCATTAACCAAAAATTTAAAAAAGGTAGCAGATTTTATTAAAGAAAGTGCATCAGTAAAATTATATGATAAATTATCAAAAGAATTAGAGGTGGTGAGATATGAATATTCATCTTTAAATACATATGATATTTCTGAAAATAAAACAGATAGTAAATTATCGCTAGACGATCAATATAGATTTAATAGATTTTATGATGACTTAAGACAATTAAAAAGAAATCATTTTGAAATACTTGAATCATTAAAAGAAAATAACAAATGTAATGGAAATATTATATTGGAATTTGAAAATATAAAAAAAAATTTACAAGAAAAAGATGAAAAAATAAATTCATTAATGCGCAACACTTATGTATTAAACGACAAATTTAATTTTTTAGAAAATAATTTTAAAACTATTCTTAATTATGTGCGAAATTTAGAACATAAAGTAGAATTGTTATCTTTACAAAAAGTAAAAGATGAGGTTAGTAATGAGATAACTAGTGAAATGAATAAACATAAAAATGATAATAAAAATGATAAAAATACAACTGAGTTAAATAATGGAAATATTAGTTTAAGTATAGAAGAAATATAAATTGATATTAAATATTAATTTATATTTTAATATAGAAATATGAAGATTGTAATTAACTCCCCTTTAAAAGTAAGAAAGATCACACAAATTTTCCATTATCTTAAGGATTTAAGCACAGAAGTAAATATTAATTGTTCTCAAGATGGACTTTATGCACAAGGAATGGATTCTGCACATGTAAGTTTATTTGAAATTAAACTACAAGAGAGTTGGTTTGATTCATTTGAGTGCAAAGAAGACGATAGTATAGGTATAAATTGTGAATTATTTTATAAAGTAATTAGTTGTATAGATGATAATCAATCGATAGAATTAACTAAAGATCGTAAATCAGATTTCTTTAATATTAAATTGTTTGGAAGAGGATTTGAAAAAGATTTTAAGTTGAATACAGTAGAAATGGATGAAGATATACTATCGGTTCCCGAAGTAGAATATAGCGCAGATATTAAGATAAATTCAAAGGAATTTTCAGATTTGATTAGCCAATTAATGATATTTGGCTCGGATGTGCATTTTAGATGTGGAGATTCTATTGAAATGGAAACATCTGGAGAAGATCTAGGAACTATGAAAATTAATATAAACGAAGAAGATATTTTAGAATATTGTCTAGAAGAGAATGCTAATTTGGAAATGCAATATAAGCTAAGTTATCTAAATAGATTTACTCATTTCGCATCTGTAAATCCAGAATTAAATATTCACATAAGTGAAAATACACCAATGATGGTAAGATATGATCTTGATTTGGATGATGGTGAAGAAGATGAAGATAAGACTATTGTAAATTTTATTCGATTCTTTTTAGCACCAATGATTGAAGATTCTTAACTTGTCTTTTACCTTGATAAGCGATTTTAAGATTGGCAAAATTAATAAGCTTTTTAATAAAAACAACTAGATTTAATTTATCTAGTTTTTTTATTTCATCTAATACTTGTTTAGGAGATAATATTAGTGTATCCTCAATATTAAATAATTGATTTAAATATTGTTCACCATAAAAAGTAGATAAAAATTGATTATTTTTACATGTTTCATAATATTCAGTTAAATATCTTTTTTTAACATAATTCATATAATCGTTTGAGAATTTACCGTTAGATAGATTTTTTAATACAGATATTGTAGTTAAAATAACTAATTCAATATCTTTATTTTTACAAGATAATTCAATAATAAAGTAAGTGCCATATAAAGTAGTATAACTTTCTATATTAATTCCATAAATTAATTTTAATTTTTCTCTTAATTCATCAAATAAAATAGAAGTGACACTACTATTAATAAAGTTTTTAAAGAAATCAATATAATATACATCTTTATCTTTGTAGTATATTGGAGAATGAAATGCTAGGAATATACTAGTATTATCGATTAATTTATTTTTATGAAATCCAACTTCAAGACCCATTTTAAAAATATTTTGATAATATGGTCTAATTTTAGTTCTTTTA
>Ga0163109_10000331_pt1 | contig 38316 bp, 33 predicted proteins | sample CRUFie1St13metaG_FD_108704 | JGI IMG/M metagenome (GOLD analysis project Ga0163109, IMG submission 108704) | Marine microbial communities from the Costa Rica Dome - CRUD Field 142mm St13 metaG | ecosystem: Environmental > Aquatic > Marine > Oceanic > Photic zone | place: Costa Rica: the Eastern...
AGCCATATGCGGCCGCGACAGCAATCACGTCCGCATTTTTGGCGGCTTGTATGTCGCGAATGTGGTCACCAAGATATACAGTGCGTTCGGTGCTGCAGGACAGACGGTCGCAGGCTAAAAAGATGGGTTCGGGGTGGGGTTTCCGCTTGCTTACGTGGTCAGGGCAAATCAGAACGCCGCAGCGTGGGAGCAGATCCAGCTTGTCCAGCAGTTTAAGTGAATAAATCTCGGGTTTGTTGGTGACAATCCCCCAAGGAATCCTGGCCGCTTCCAATTTTTCGAGCAGGCATGAGAGTCCCGGGTAAAGAGTTGCGTCCGTATCAGACAATTGTTCGAGATACAAATCCAGCAGACGCTGATTCAGAGCGGCAAAGCGGTCGTCGTGTTCCTCAATGCCGAACCCGAGTTTAACCAGAGCGCGAGCGCCGTCTGAGACGGTCTGCTGAACTTGCAAGTCAGCCACTGGCGGCCGGTTATTCTCTGTGGTAAGTCGGCTTAAAGTCTTCACAAAATCCGGTGCGGTATCAATGAGTGTGCCGTCAAGGTCGAACAGCACGCATTCGACGGAGGTATCTAATTCCATCGCTAAGCCGCGGGTTTTTCGTAGCAGGCCAGATAATTCACATCCAAGCTGGTTTGCAGAAAATATTTTTTGGTCAGAGGGTTGTAGCCCATACCGATTTGATCTCTGAGGGTGAGATGGGCTTGCCGGGACCAGGTGGCCAGTTCTGAGGGTTTGATCAGCTTGGCGTAGTCGTGCGTTCCCTTGGGCAACAAATTCAACAGATACTCTGCGCCGATAATGGCAAACAGATAGGATTTCGGGTTTCGATTAATGGTAGAAAAAAAGACCAAGCCGCCCGGTTTGACGAGTCGCTGGCAGGCGGCAACCACCGATGAGGGGTCCGGCACGTGCTCGAGCATTTCAAGGCAGGTAACCACATCAAACTGTGCCGGTTGAGCTTCTGCAAACTCTTCTGCTGTGCTGTCCAGATAGGATATGTCCAGCTGGCTCTCAAGCAAATGTAGTTTCGCGACCGACAGCGAGGCTTCAGCTTTATCGATCGCGGTGACTGTTGCGCCATGGTGGGCCAGTGCCTCGGCCAGGATGCCTCCACCGCAACCGATGTCCAGAACCCGCTTCTCCGCCAGATTGATGTGCTGGCTGATGTAATTCACCCTGAGAGGGTTGATATCGTGCAGCGGTTTGAATTCGCTGTTTGGGTCCCACCAGCGAGAAGCGAGAGCCTCAAACTTGCGGATTTCAAGATCGTCGACGTTTTTCATTGGCTACAACCTGTGGCTTACTGAGACAAAAATTGGCCCTGCCAATATTGTGCCCGGTCCCTGACTAACGACAGATCAAGGGTTTGCAGTTCACCATCTGTCAGCAGGGGCGTTCCGCCTACCCAAACGTGGCTCACGTAACTGCCATTACTTGCATAGACAAGATGTGAAAGCGGATTATTGACCGGCGTCATGCTAAGTGGGGCGAGTGAAACCGCGCAGACATCTGCGTACTTGCCTATTTCTAGGCTGCCAATCTCGTTATCAAGCCCGAGTGCCTTGGCCCCATTTAAGGTCGCAATTTCCAGTGCCTGTTGCGCGTTCACCGCAGCGGCGTCCTGGGCGACTGCTTTGGCGATCATTGCCATCAGATGCATTTCACCAAACATATCCAGATCGTTGTTGCTTGCTGCGCCATCCGTCCCCAGAGCCACATTCACTCCCTGTTTCAGGAGTTGATCGACCTGACAAAAACCGCTGGCCAGTTTCATATTTGAGGAAGGGCAGTGGATAACACTGGCGCCGTGCGTGGCAAGCAACGTGATTTCTTCTGCCAGTAGTTGCGTTGCATGCACACAGAGCAGCCTCGGGCTGACAATGTCAAGATCCCGCAGTCTTTGCAGGGGACGCCGTCCGTCGGTGGCTTCTGCGTCAGTGACCTCCTGCGCGTTTTCATGAAGATGCATATGGATAGGCACGTCCAGCTCCTCGGCCAGCGCCGCGATCCGTGTGAGCGGTTCATCCGACACGGTATAGGGTGCGTGCGGTCCAAAGGCAGTGCTGATCAGGTCGTTTGATCGATATTCGTCATGGATTTGTGTGGCTTTGTTGATATATTCATCCGCGTTCTGAGCCCACGCGGTCGGAAAATCGAGCACCGGGCTGGCCAATTGCGCCCTCATGTTCGATTTATGTGCGACCGCGGCAACCTCGTCTGCATAAAAATACATATCCGCGAAACAGGTTGTGCCGCTCGAAATCATTTCAGCCAAAGCCAGCATGGCACCGTCGCGGACGAATTTTCTGTCCACGTACTTGCTTTCCAAAGGCCAGATTCGGGTCTCCAGCCACTCCTGAAGCGGAATGTCATCAGCCAGCCCGCGAAACAGAGACATTGAGATGTGACCATGTGCATTGACGAAGCCCGGCATCAGGACATGATTGGGGAGGTTGATGGTCTCTTTGGCTCGGCAGTCTCTGATGTCGCAAGATGGGACGATACCGGTGATGCGTTTGTTGTTCACAACAAGGGCGTGATTTCTGAGAATCTGTCCGCGGGGAGTAACGGGTATCACATAAGCGGCCTCAATAATGAGGTCGGCTTCGGCTTGGTTGGTCGGGTTCAATGCTCAAACCTCCCTATTTTTTGAGCCTGGATGAGGGATTGATGCAGCGGAAGCAACGTCGAGATTATAGCGCTTTGCAACGAAAAACGCGCGCTTCGGATTACGCTTTTAGCAAAGCGATAAGCTACTGAAAACTATAGTGTAATTATTGCCAAAAAACCGGCTAAACAGTGTCAATCAGGGATGCGGATGTGGTACCATATCGGCACATTTGAGCGGTCCTTGGAGCCTCTCGCATCAGGCGATACGGGGCAAAAGTTCCGATAATAAAAACGGCCTACCGGGGTGTTGAAAAAACCGTTTGTACCGTGCCGATCTGTCGGCCGCAAATGATGTCTCAGTGTTCATTGAACGGTGCAAGCCGCCGAAACTGAGTCAGCCGCCTCCTTGTTTTAACAGGCGCGTTCAATGCGTAAATTGCGAGGGAATCTCTAAAGCATGTCTGAATTTGCCAAACAGGTGTCTCCGGTCGCACTTGAAAGTGAGATGCGGGAATCCTATCTCGCCTATGCCATGAGCGTAATCGTAGGGCGGGCTTTGCCGGATGTCAGGGACGGATTGAAGCCTGTACATCGCCGGGTGCTGTTTGCGATGAATGTGTTGTCGAACGACTTCAACAAGCCTTATAAAAAGTCCGCTCGCGTCGTCGGCGATGTGATTGGTAAATATCACCCTCATGGTGATAGCGCAGTCTATGACACGATTGTGCGAATGGCGCAGGATTTTTCGTTACGCTACCCCTTGGTAGACGGGCAGGGCAATTTTGGTTCTATCGATGGGGATGCTGCCGCAGCCATGCGATATACCGAGATTCGTATGGCAAGGATTGCTCATGATTTGCTGGCGGATCTTGATAAAGAGACTGTTGATTTTTCTCCGAATTATGACGGCACCGAAGACATTCCCGATGTGCTGCCCACCCAGATTCCCAACCTGCTGGTTAACGGTTCGTCCGGTATTGCGGTTGGGATGGCAACCAATATTCCTCCGCACAATTTGCGCGAAGTTATCAGCGGAGCGATTGCCCTGCTTGATGACCCTGACTGCGAAATAGATGCATTGATGGAGCATATCTCGGGGCCGGATTTTCCGACTGCCGGGATTATCAATGGTAAAGCGGGAATCATACAGGCCTATCGGACCGGCCGGGGACGCATTTACGTGCGTGCCAAGGCCGAGATTCTTGAGGATGAGAAAAGCGGTAAGCAGACCATCGTAGTCACTGAGATTCCCTATCAGCTGAACAAGTCAAAGCTGATTGAGCGAATTGCAGAATTGGTCAAAGAGAAAAAGCTCGAAGGCATTACTGAACTCCGAGACGAATCAGACAAGGACGGTCTGCGGATTGTCATCGAATTACGGCGCGGAGAAATCGGCGACGTTGTGCTCAACAATCTCTACGCTCAGACCCAGATGCAATCTGTGTTCGGCATTAATATGGTGGCTCTTGTTGATGGACAGCCGCGCCTGCTGAATCTCAGGGAAGTGCTTGAGTCTTTTCTCAGGCATCGGCGCGAGGTGATCTCTCGCAGAACGACCTACCTGTTGCGTAAAGCCCGGGAGCGGGGTCACGTCCTTGAAGGTCTTGCTGTGGCGTTGGCTAATATTGATGCAGTGATCGAATTGATCAAAACCTCCCCTTCCGCCTCAGAAGCCAAAGAAAAGCTGGTAGCGCGAGCCTGGAATTCCGCCAGCGTACTCGAAATGCTCGGCGAAGCCGGCCCGGATGCCTGCAGGCCAGACGGCTTGGATGCGAGCTATGGGCTCAACGGGGGAGACTATATGCTCTCCCCTGACCAGGCACAGGCGATCTTGGATTTACGACTGCACCGGCTGACAGGTCTTGAGCATGAGAAGCTCATTAATGACTATAAAGAGCTGCTCAAGCAAATTGCCGATTATCTCGACATCCTCGAGCATGAACCGCGCCTGCTCTCTGTGGTCAGGGAAGAGCTGGAAGCGGTCGGTTCAGAATATGGCGATGACCGGCGCACTGAGATTATCGGTTCTCAGCAGGATCTTACGGTTGAGGACCTGATTTCGGAAGAAGACCGCGTGGTGACCATATCCCAGGCTGGATATGCCAAGACGCAGCCGCTGGCAGACTACACTGCACAGCGTAGAGGGGGGATGGGGAAAGCGGCAGCGAGTGTCAAAGATGAAGACTTTGTTGAGCACTTGTTGATAGCCAATACGCACGACACGTTGTTGTGCTTCAGCAGCGTCGGCAAGGTGTACTGGATTAAGGTTTATCGAATACCGGTAGCGAGTCGGACCTCAAGGGGAAAGCCTCTGGTTAATCTGTTGCCTTTGGAGGACGCTGAGCGTATTACCAGTATTTTGCCGGTGAGCGATTACACTAATGAGCACTTTGTATTCATGGCAACGTCTAATGGAACAGTGAAAAAGACCGCGCTGACCAACTTTGCGCGCCAGCGAAGTGTAGGACTGCGGGCGATTGAGTTGGACGAGGGTGATGAACTGGTGGGGACTGCCATTACCGACGGTGGTCAGGACGTAATGTTGGTCAGCAGCAGCGGGAAGGCCATCCGATTTTCTGAGGCCGATGTCAGGCCGATGGGCCGAACTGCGAGAGGCGTACGCGGGATCAAAATGAGCGACGGGTTCCGCATGATAGCGCTGATTATTCCCGATTCAGATCAGTGCATTCTGTCGGTGAGTGAAAACGGTTATGGTAAACGGACCAGAAGCGGTGAATTTCCTGTATATGGCCGGGGCGGTCAGGGGGTCATTGCTATGCAGGCGAGTGACAGAAATGGGCCGATTGTTGGTGCAGCTCAAGTCGCTGACGGCGATGAGATTATGCTTATCTCAGATAAGGGCACGCTGGTGCGCACGAGGGTTGATGAGGTTTCAGTTCAGGGAAGAAATACTCAAGGGGTGCGTCTGATAAGGCTGAAAGACGGTGAGAAACTGGTCGGCCTGGAAGCCGTTCAGGATCCCGAGGAAACGCTGTCGGAAGTCAATGAATCAGAAGACACGCAGCCCGCTCTCGGCCATCGTGAATCGGACGATACCGGGGACGTTCCAGAATAAGCTGACCTCCGGTTTCTGCCGAAGTGCTAAGTCGTTAAAACATCCGCGCGAGAGTCACTGGCAGCCAGCTCTGAAGTAGATTCTTTTCCGCTCATTCATAGAGACGTCCAGCATTCCAATCATTCTCCGGCCAATATGACTTATAAGCCTCAAAAAATTGCTTACCTCGGCCCACCAGGGACTTTTTCGCAGGCTGCTGTGATCGGCCGTTTTGGGACCGAATGCGAGCAACTTGGCTGCAGCACTATCGACGAAGTCTTTGCCATCGTGGCTCAGGGCCAGGCTGACTGTGGTCTGGTTCCGATTGAAAACTCCACTGAGGGCTCGGTCAATAACACGCAGGACTGCCTGATCGATACTGAGCTATCGATTGTTGGTGAAGAAGTGCTCAATATCGAGCATAACCTACTCGTGCCAAAGCAGGTTGAACAAATGACCGTGCAGGTGATTGCTTCTCACAAGCAGTCATTGGCTCAATGCCGGAACTGGATCCGGAGCAATTTCCCTGAGGCGGAATTACTTGAGTGTACAAGCAATGCAGAGGCCGCGAGCCGTGTTAGCGAAGATGGCGGCATAGCGGCCATTGCCGGGAATCTGGCAGCAGAAGCTTACAATCTCCATATTCGGGCTCGCGGTATTCAGGACAATCAAGATAACAGAACACGATTCGTTGTGTTGCAGCAGGCGAAAGCGGCTCCTTCAGGGGTCGATAAGACCAGTATTCTAGTATACACCCGCAATGAGCCGGGGGCGTTGTTTCGGTTGCTCGAGCCTTTCCAGCAGTTGCAGATCAGTCTGTCTAAAATTGATTCGCGCCCATCGAAGAAAGAGGCTTGGGCCTATGTCTTTTTTATTGATTTTGAAGGTCATGTGGACGACCAGAAAATCGCGTTGCTGTTTGACAAGTTAAAAACTTGTACGGAAGAGATAAAAGTTCTTGGTTCTTATCCAGCCTTTAATAAGGCAGCACCGGATCGCACCGACAACCTTTTTGGGGCAACGGCGAGGACCAGTCGGAACGGGCCGAAAGGGCTTCAGCTTGCATCGCTTAAGAGTCAAACAGTAGCTATTATTGGGCTTGGGATGATCGGTGGCAGTATCGCGCTGGGTCTTCGGAGGAAATTTCCAGATCTTGACATCATTGCTGCAGATCCCGACCAGCAGGCCCTGAAGAGCGCGAGAGATGAGGGGACTTTGACCGGCGCAGGCAGTGCCAAGGAGGTTATTGCTGCTGCTGACCTTGTTGTCCTCGCGATGCCTCCGTTGGCGATCCCGGAGTATCTGATCCTGTTGCAGAAGCACGGCAAGCCCGACGCGGTATTCACCGATGTTGGTAGCGTGAAATCTCATGTACTGGTCAGCCTCGCCGACCACGAAACCAGCCTTTCAGCCCGGTTTGTCCCCGGACATCCGATAGCAGGTTCGGAAAAAAGTGGCTATGTGTCTGCAAAATCCGAGCTGTTCGAGGGGCGCCGAGTCATACTGACCCCGCACGCAGATAACGCAGCATCAGCAGTGGCGGAAATTCATCTCATGTGGCGGTCTCTGGGCGCAGAAGTCCTAGGAATGGGTCCTGAGAGACATGATGAAGTGCTTGCGGCAACGAGTCATCTTCCCCACCTGCTTGCCTATTCAATCGTTGACCTGCTACTTCATCAGGATGCCAGCGCTGAGGTGTTTCGTTATGCGGCAGGGGGATTTGCCGATTTCAGCCGAATCGCCTCAAGCAATCCACAGATGTGGTCGGATATCGCTCTCGCCAACGCAGACGCAACTGTGGCGATTCTGACTCAGTACATCGAATATCTCGATGAGTTAAAGCGACTTATCGCGCGCCGGCAGGGGCAGGACTTAAAGTTCCTCTTCCAGCGGGCTAAAGAGACAAGAGACAATTTCATCGTTCATCAGCAAGACTTATCACGAGCAGCGGCAATGACTAATGACGCGAAAAGCTATCGGCTCAAGCCCGGTGGTTCAGTCTCTGGAGCCCTGAGGGTTCCGGGGGACAAATCAATGTCACACAGGGCGGTAATCTTTGGCTCGCTTGCAAAGGGCGTGACTCGAGTCGAAGGCTTCCTCGAAGGCGAGGACGCCATGAATACCGTGGCAGCATTCAGAGAGATGGGTGTCACGATAGTCGGACCGGATTCCGGAACACTGACGATATACGGGGTTGGCATGCAGGGATTGAAAGCGCCTCGGGCTCCACTTTACATGGGAAACAGCGGGACGGCGCTGCGGTTATTGGCGGGGCTACTGGCGGCCCAACCATTTGAGTCGCTTCTGACTGGCGATGAATCCCTTAGTGCGCGGCCTATGGGCCGGATTGTGAAACCGCTGACAGACATGGGGGCGACTATTGAGATGGCTGCTGCCGGCACTCCGCCTTTGCAGATCAGCGGCGCTGATCTGATAGGGATTGACTATGACATGCCGGTCGCTAGTGCTCAGGTTAAGTCCAGTTTGCTCTTGGCTGGACTCTTTGCTGAGGGGACAACCCGGGTGACTGAACCGGCGATCTGCCGGGACCATACTGAGCGGATGCTACGCGGTTTTGGTTATGAGCTTGAGGGCGGATATCCGGAACCGGACGTCTCGCTCTACGGTGGTGGCACGTTGCGAGCCACGAGTATCGATGTGCCGGCGGATATCTCCTCTGCCGCCTTCTTTCTGGTGGCAGCGGCCATTACTCCCCGTGCGCGGCTGACCCTTCACCATGTAGGCGTCAATCCGACGCGAACAGGTGTGCTTGAAATTCTTAGGCAAATGGGCGCTGATTTGAGTCTCGACAATGAATGTGAGGTGGGCGGTGAACCGGTAGCAGACATCAGCATATGCTATGCCCCATTGGCCGGAATCGAGATCGATCCCGCCCTGGTGCCTCTGGCAATCGATGAGTTTCCGGCGCTGTTCGTGGCTGCGGCCTGCGCTGATGGAAGAACAGTCCTTCGGGGCGCTCAGGAGCTAAGGGTAAAGGAGAGCGACCGTATTGAAGTTATGGCAACTGGATTGCGGCAACTGGGGATCAGCGTGGAGACCTTTGAAGATGGCATTGCCATTGACGGCGCGTCAGTACTTGGTGGGGCGACAATTGACAGTCACGGAGATCACCGAATTGCGATGGCATTTGCTGTGGCATCACTACGAGCGGAATCCGAAATCACTATCAAACAGTGTCAAAACGTGGCGACATCATTTCCTGACTTTGTGGCCATGGCTTCTCAAGTAGGACTTAATATAGAAGAGTTAAATTATTGAATAAATTGAATATTCCAGTTATTACAATCGACGGGCCTTCAGCGACTGGCAAAGGAACACTGGCGGCCTCGCTCGCGGCACACTTGGGTTTTCATTTGCTTGACAGTGGTTCGCTTTACCGGATTCTGGGTGTGGCAGTTGCCAGAGCCGGTTTAAGTCTCGATGAGCCTGAAGTGATTGCGCAATTAGCTAGAAATTTGGATATTCAATTTGGTCTTCACGGTTCCGGCAGCGTTGCGCTTGACGGAGAAGATGTCTCCATTGTGATTCGAACCGATCTTGGTAGCGATATGGCTTCAAAAGTAGGCGCTATTCCGGCCGCGCGGGAAGCGCTGCTCGACCGACAATTGGCTTTTCGGCAAGGGCCCGGCCTGGTTGCGGACGGCAGAGATATGGGAACCGTGGTGTTTCCCGACGCCAGTGTGAAGTTCTACTTGACTGCCAGCACTGAGGCGCGCGCGCAGAGGCGCTATAAGCAGTTGTTAGATAAGGGAATTGATGCTATATTCCTCGCCCTTTTGCAGGAGCTCGACGAGCGCGACAAGCGTGATCGAAACCGTTCAGTTTCTCCGATGCAGCCTGCCAGCGATGCAATAGTGATTGACACCACAGAGCTGGGTCGCTCAGAAGTCATGGAGCAGGTTCTCAGCTGGGTTAAGGAAGCGCTCGCGCGCGAACCCTAACCGAGTTTCGCAAAACTGTTTTTGGAATCTCCGTACTTACCAATCCCAGTCTGGTGCGCGGCGATGTTTTTATAATAACCCCATGGTGGCTGGACCACGGGAACAGTTAGCAAGCGTTTAAAAATTCCTAGAAAACACTTGAAACTAACTGATTTAACGGAAAAATCAATGAGCGAGAATTTTGCTGAACTATTTGAACAAAGCCTGAAACAAGTCGACATGACGCCCGGTGCCATTGTCACAGGGACCGTGATTGACATAGACAGTGACTGGGTTACCGTCCATGCGGGGTTGAAATCGGAGGGGGTCATACCCCGCAATCAGTTCCTGGACGAGCAGGGAAATCTCGCTCTGGCAGTAGGCGACGAAGTCAAAGTCGCGCTAGAAACAGTGGAAGACGGCTTCGGTGAAACCCGCCTTTCGCGGGAGAAGGCGAAACGCGCCGAATCTTGGATGGAGTTGGAAGCTGCGCATGAAAAAAATGACATTGTCACTGGCGTTATCAATGGCAAAGTCAAAGGCGGATTCACGGTCGACCTTAACAACATCAGGGCGTTCTTGCCCGGGTCTCTGGTCGATGTAAGACCGGTGCGCGATACGCTGCATCTCGAGGGGCAGGAACTGGAGTTCCGCCTAATCAAACTTGATCGGAAGCGTAACAACGTGGTGGTGTCGCGCAGAGCAGTGCTGGAGTCTGTTAGCAGCGAAGAGCGTGATGCTCTGCTCGAAAAACTGCAGGAAGGCATGTCGGTTAAGGGCATTGTTAAGAACCTTACCGACTATGGTGCGTTTGTTGATCTCGGGGGCGTGGACGGCTTGTTGCACATCACAGACATGTCGTGGAAGCGAATCAAGCACCCGAGTGAAATTGTAAACGTCGGGGACGAGATCGATGTAAAAGTGCTCAAGTACGACCGCGAGCGCAATCGCGTCTCGCTGGGCCTAAAGCAACTGGGCGAGGACCCTTGGGTTGCTATCAAAGCCCGCTATCCGGAGCATTCAAGAGTCAAGGCAGTGGTAACAAATCTGACCGACTACGGCTGTTTTGCCGAACTCGAAGAAGGGGTTGAGGGCTTGGTCCATGTGTCAGAAATGGACTGGACGAACAAAAACATCCATCCCTCCAAGGTAGTCCAGTTAGGCGATGAGATCGACGTCATGGTGCTGGATATCGATGAAGAGCGTCGCCGGATTTCGCTCGGTATCAAGCAATGTTTTCAGAATCCTTGGGATGGTTTTGCCGAAAGATTCCAAAAGGGCGACAAGATTTCCGGCAGTATTAAGTCAATCACCGATTTTGGTATTTTCATTGGCCTTGACGGCAATATAGACGGACTCGTTCACCTGTCTGACATTTCGTGGGATGAGACGGGCGAAGAGGCTGTTCGCAACTACACCAAGGGTGATGAAATTGAGACGGTTATCCTGTCGATAGACCCAGAGCGCGAGCGGATCTCACTGGGTATTAAGCAGCTGGAAGAAGACCCCTTTATGGATTACGTCGGTCAGTTCGAAAAGGGTAGTATCGTCAAGGGTACTGTGGTGTCGGTTGACGCTAAGACAGCCGTCCTGACCTTGGCTGATGGCGTCGAAGGTATCCTGCGTGCGTCAGAAGTCAGTCGCGACAAGGTCGAGGATGCCAGAAATGCATTGAAAGAGGGTGAAGAAGTCGAGGTTAAGGTGGTCAGTGTTGACCGGAAAAACCGAGCGCTCAGTCTGTCTATCAAAGCAATCGAGATCGATGATGAAAAAGCAGCGATTCAGGACCATAGGAACTCCGACGCCGCTGACGTCTCGCCGGGAACCATCGGTGATTTAATCAAGGCTGAAATGGATAAAAACTAGTTGTTACAATGGTTTACGTTCTGATACGCTAGTTGCTCAAATCCGACCATGTCAACAGAGATGGCGACCGAGGCAGGAGGATGACAATGACCAAGTCTGAGCTGATTGATCGCATTGCGGAAAAACAAACTCAGCTATCCTCCAAGGACGTCGAGTTGGCGGTAAAAGCGGTACTGGAATATATGTCTCAGGTGTTGTCTGACGGCGGCCGAATCGAGATTCGAGGTTTCGGCAGTTTTTCTTTGCATTATCGGGTACCGCGGATCGGGCGGAATCCGAAGACCGGTTCTCCGGTTGCGCTGAGTGGGAAATACGTACCCCATTTCAAGCCCGGGAAGGAACTCCGAGACAGGGTGAACGAAAGTATGCTCAGTGAAGGCACGCCAAGTAAGAGCGTTTTCTGACTTCGGCAGCCCCCTAGTTCGATTTTTCTCAGATACGCCAGAGCTGAAAGCTCTGGCTGTTCACCCGACAGCCCTCAAATCACAGTTCAACCCGAGACAAGCATGCCCGTTCCATGCGCTCATTTCTCTGTGATTGGTGCATAAAGCTTTAAGCCATGCGAAATTTAAGCAACTTGCTGTCTAGGTTTGTTCTGCTGTCAGTTTTTGTCGCCGCAATCACATTCACTTACTTCAACACTGACTCAGTTACTATAACCTTCGGTACAATAGTCTTTGAACCGCTGCCGGTTTCCGCCTGGATCATCGGAGCGTTTGTACTCGGGAGTATGTTGGGTTTGCTCCTAGGGCTGCCTTTCCGCTCTCAGCTAAAGTCAAGAGCCCAGCTTAAACGCATGAGTAAAGATCTCGAAAACGCCCGCCGGGAGGTCAAGCAATTGCGTAATTTGTCCTTGCGGGACCTTGACTAGATGGAAGGAGAAGCTCTTTATGCGCTGCTGCTTGTCGCCATCTGCACAGGCTGGTTGCTCGGACGATCTGGCTCACGTTCCATTAAATTACCGCCACGACAAACGAGGGATATTTTTCATGAATATTTCGTCGGGCTGAACTATTTGCTCAACGACGAGCCCGATGAGGCGATTGATACCTTCATTAAGGCGCTGGAAATCAACGGAGAGACTGTGGAGACGCATCTCGCGCTTGGTGCGCTGCTTCGGCGGCGAGGGAAGGTCGATAAAGCCATTAAAGTGCATCAGGCGTTGCTGGCCCGTTCAGGTTTGGAGGCGTCACTGGCAGATGCAGCGCGCCTTCAGCTTGCAAAAGACTATATTTCTGGGGGGCTTCTTGATCGAGCTGAACGTCTACTGACAGAGCTCGCGCAGGGGAAGACTGAAGGAAAATGGGAAGCCCTTCCGCTTCTTGTCAGTATTTACCAGCTTGAAAAAGAGTGGCACCGTGCGATTACTTGTACAAGAGAATTGCTCTCGCATTCAGCGTACCGACGGAGCGCAGAATGGAACGCCCGTATGGTGCACTATCACTGTGAAATAGCGGAAGGGCTGCTTGTCGAAGGACAGTTGAATGAAGCTCGTCAGCAGCTGCGAAGAGGGGCCGGATTTCAACGTCACCATCTTAGGGCGAGTTTATTAACGGCGAGGCTTGAGCATGAATCCGGTAATTTCAATGGTGCTATAAGGGAATGCAGGCGCATCGCAGAACACAGACCTGGGTTTGTTTCTCAGTTGGTTGATGTGTTGGCGGCCAGCTATTCTGAGCTTGGTCATGAGGGAGAGTTGATCAAGTTTCTCGATGGTTTCCTTGAAAAGCAGGCGAACCCGGTTGCGCTTCAGCTAATGACTCGACTGATCGCTGAAACTGAGGGCGCTGAAAGGGCGATTCAATATGTCCGTCGTCATCTTGCTGCTCAGCCCTCGCTTGCAGCAGTCGCCGAGTTGCTGGAATTTGAGTTAGAAGCCAATCAATTCGAACCCGCAATGCTCAGCGATATCGAAAAGATTCGTGAGGTTTTGCTTGCTCATCTGGCCAAGCAACTCGGTTTCCAGTGTGGCTACTGCGGTTACGAAGCGAGGCAGCTGTTCTGGCTTTGTCCCGGGTGTCATAGGTGGGATAGTATCCTGCCAAAACTTGAGAAGGAGCGCTGACGGTCATCTGAGTCTGAGGTCGATCATAACCGCGTTGTGTCTCGCCATGCTCTGTCGCAGGCACTTGTCTTTTTTATTAGCGTCAGATGGCACACATACAGGGGGTTCACTTGACTGAAAAGAGAATAATTATCGCTCTGGATTTTCCAACCGCTGCTGCGGCTGAGCAATTCTTGTCCGGGCTAGACCCCGCACGCTGCAGGGTAAAAATTGGCAAAGAACTATTCACAGCTGCGGGGCCAGATTTTGTCAGGCGCGTGGCTGCTAGGGGCTTTGATGTCTTTCTTGATCTCAAATTTCATGACATTCCGAACACTGTAGCTGGGGCTGTCAAGATTGCTGCTGAACTGGGCGTCTGGATGATAAACGTTCATGCATCCGGTGGGGTTCCTATGATGAGCGAAGCCCGTGCGGCGCTCGAAGACGTTTCCGGCACCCGACCGTTGCTGATTGCAGTGACCATCCTGACCAGTCTGGCCGGAGACGATCTCACCAGACAGGGGATTTCGTGCAGTCCGGCAGAACAGGTGGTTCGCCTAGCGGAGATGACATTTGAAGCGGGGCTGGATGGGGTAGTTTGCTCAGCCGCCGAGACGCCCTTGCTGCGGGAGCGGTTCGGCGACAGATTCACCTTGGTTACACCGGGTATCCGGCGAACGGAAGACGCCAAAGGAGATCAAAAAAGAGTTGTTGGTCCGGCTGAAGCGGTTGCCATGGGCAGCACTTATCTGGTGGTGGGGAGACCGATTACTCAGTCCGCGTCTCCCGCGCAGGCTCTTCGGGAATTTAATTCAGCCGCTTCTGGCGATCGCTGAAATACCTACTGCGGCTGACAAAAGCGGTTGGCGCCTATGGTTGAAATTCTAATGACTGATAAGGATATTGGTGTGAAGACTCTGACCGAAACTAGGACCTTGAGCCTGACCACATTTTGCTTATTTGGTACAACGCTGCTTTGCTTGTTGTTGGCTACAGCGGAAGGGATCCAGCCAACCACCGAGCCAGTTATCTAGCTTGATACAAATACAGCACATGCTGCAGCTATTGCGGCAGCCCTTAACGGTATCGGGCCGGCCAAAGCCAAGGGAACCGTGGCTTATCGGGAAATGTTTGTGAGCTTCGCGCACTAGAGGAATTGCTGGCAGTTCCCGGCATCGGGGCAGCGACCTTGGAGAAAAACAGCAGCAGGATTCTTATCACTGACGACCGGAATTAGTTGCTTCGGGCGCTCTGGATAGCACTTCGGCGCCCGAAATATTAAAAATTTTTCGCGAGAACCACGCTATAATTGTTTGATTAATTGTCTTGGCGTCAAGGTCAGCTGTTATGAATACCCTGATTTTGCTGGCAGTGAGCTTTGTGACTGCGGTTATGCTGACTGGTTTGCTAAGGTCAGTTGCAATACGCATCGGTTTCCTCGATAACCCGGTAGCTCGATCGTCGCATTCCATACCGACACCCATTGGTGGCGGGCTCGCGGTCGTATTGCCCGTTTTTATAGCATCAGCGTATGCAGTTTACATGGGTCAACTTGAAAAGGGATTTTTTCTTTCGCTCTTCGGCGCATACGCCGTTGCCATACTGGGCTTGATCGACGACCTGAAAAATGTTCATGTCATTTGGAGGATTCCTCTCCATTTTTGCGCTGCGCTCTGGTCGCTATTCTGGCTGGGTGAACTTCCCGCACTCGATTTTGGCTTCTTTACAATTCTTAATCAGTCTGTCTTGTTTACCCTCGCACTTCTGGCCCTGGTATGGTTGACCAATCTGTTTAATTTCATGGATGGTATTGACGGCTTGGCCGGTGCAGAGCTGTTATTTGTAACCGGCTTTTCGCTTGTTACAGGCATCAGCGGGATACAAAGCGGCGGTTCAGGGTTGCTTACTGTAGCCTGCGCCTCGGCGGCGGGGTTTCTCGTCTGGAATTGGCATCCTGCGCGAATTTTCATGGGTGATGTAGGGAGCAGTTTTGCTGGCTTTTTCATTGGTATAATGGCGTTATTCACTGTGCAGGCCGGTGTCATGACTTATTGGACGTGGCTTATTTTATTGACGACTTTTGCGGTGGATGCGACGCTGACGCTGACTTGCCGGTTCTGGCGCGGCGATCGCTGGTTCGAAGGACACAATACTCATGCGTATCAGCATGCTGCCAGAAAATTCCAGAGTCACCGTAAAGTGACGATAGCCACTATACTGGTTAACATCTGCTGGCTGACCCCATTCGCAATAGCCAGCGTACTGTACCCAAGCTTAGGCGGTCTTTTCAGTTTAATTGCTGTAGCCCCCTTGGCTATGCTGGTCTTGGGCTTAGGCGCGGGCAGGCCCTGACGGGTCAGGAGATAACATGCGGATTCCTACCATTCCTCTCTCTCGGTCATTAAAGCAGGCGCTCATGATGTCCGCCGACGCGCTGATGCTCTTTATGTCGCTGGCGTTTTCATTTGCTTTGCTGGACGGTGATGCCTTCGGACAGGGGCAGCGATTTTACGGTTATTTCACCCTAGCAACGGCGCTGAGCATCGTGTTTTTTGCCCGTCTTGGCCTGTACCGAATCGTGCTTCTGTATATGGGGTTGCAGGCCGGCTTTCTGATTCTTCAGGCAGCGACCTTTGCTACTGCGCTATTGGCAGCGACCTATTTCTTTACTTCTACAGCGGCTGCCGCTGATTTCTCGATATTGCTCATTTTCTGGATGATCTCTCTACTGCTCATTGGTGGGAGCCGGTTTTTTGTCAAAGTACTCCTCCAGGGCCTTATTCAGAATTTCCGACCGAAGGAACCCATCATTATCTACGGTGCCGGCAGTTCTGGCATGCAGCTGGTTGTGGCGCTGCAGAACGGGGATCAGTATTTGCCGGTGGCCTTTGTGGATGATGGGCATCGTATGATTGGCAGCTCGGTGCATGGCATCAGAGTCTACTCGCCCAATTCGCTCTATGAACTCATTGAAACGTATTCCGTCAGGCAAATCTTGTTGGCCATTCCGTCCGCAACTCACGCTGAGCGAAAGGAAATTCTGAACCGTCTGGAACATCTGCCGGTGCATGTAAAAACGGTACCAGACCTGTTCGATATGGTTTCTGGCAAGGTTGGAGTTGATGAAATCAGAGATATTGACATCGAAGACCTCCTCGGTAGAGATATCGTGCCACCTGATCCGCAGTTGCTTGGTGCCTGCATAACGGGTCAGGCGGTAATGGTAACAGGTGCCGGTGGTTCCATCGGCTCTGAGCTGTGTCGTCAGATTGTGACTATCAACCCTTCTCGGTTGATCATCCTGGATGCTTTTGAATACGGGCTCTACGCTATCGAAGCTGAATTGCGCGAGAAGCTTAATTCAATCGAAGGAGGTGAAAACACTTCGGTTGTTGCCTTGCTTGGGTCGGTTTGTAATCGAGCGCTCATGGAAAATGCCATCAAAACCTTTAAGGTGGAAACCGTTTATCATGTGGCAGCCTATAAGCAAGTGCCGATGGTTGAGAAAAACATTGTTGAAGGAGCGCAAAATAACATTTTTGGAACGCTGACTTCTGCCCGTGCATCGGAGGACTTCGGCGTGAAAAACTTTGTGCTGATCTCTACTGACAAGGCGGTCCGGCCCACCAATTTCATGGGAGCAACAAAACGATTCGCTGAGCAGGTACTACAGGCGATGGCTCAACGGGCCAGTAGGACCCGGTTCAGTATGGTTCGATTCGGTAATGTTCTCGGCTCCTCCGGATCGGTCGTGCCGTTATTCCGGCGGCAAATTAGCACCGGTGGCCCTATAACGGTGACGCATCCGGAGGTCACCCGCTACTTCATGACAGTCCAGGAGGCAGCTCAACTCGTGATTCAGGCGGGGTCTATGGCGAAGGGCGGTGATGTCTTCGTACTGGATATGAACGAGCCTATCCGCATTGTTGATTTGGCTAAAAAAATGGTGCATTTGATGGGCTATGACGTCAAGGACGAGAACGCCTATCGCGGTGATATTGCTATTGAATACACCGGTTTACGTCCGGGAGAAAAGCTCTATGAAGAGCTGCTGATAGGTGAATCGGTAACCGGTACCGAGCATCCAAAGATCATGCGGGCCGAAGAGGATTTTCTGGTTTGGGAAGAGTTGCAGGAATTACTGAACAGGCTGCAGCTGGCTTGCCGGGAAATGAATCTCGCTGAGATCCGAGAAATTTTGCTGGAGGCTGTGGACGGATTCGAGCCGAAGGAAGAAATCAGTGACCCGCTCTGGGATATTCAATCTGACGAGTATGCCGCAGGTCTTGGTAACAACGAAGCAGCATCGGCAGAAGAGGGCGAGTCAGCAACAGTGACCCAGCTTTTTAAAGAGTAAAGTCTGCCTCTGCCGTCGGCACAAGGCTCTTGCGCTAAATCTCTCTTTTCGCTGAAATAATAATAATCGGCTCGGTTGGAACGTCGTTGAAGGGCCCGCTTCGACCGGTAGCTACACCAGCTATTTCGTCAACAACTTCCATACCTTCGATTACTTCTCCGAACACCGCGTAACCGAAACCGCGGGGAGTGTCGTCAGTGTGATTCAAAAAATCATTGTCTACCAGATTTATAAAAAATTGGCTGGTTGCACTGTCCACGACGTTAGTTCGCGCCATGGACAGAGTTCCCCGGTTATTAGGTACGTTTGACTTGGCCTCATTTTTAATAGGTTCGTAAGTCGATAGCTGCACCATGTCTGCATTGAAGCCTCCTCCTTGAACCATGAAGCCATTGATCACTCGATGGAATATTAAGCCGTCATAAAGTTCGTTATTTGTATAGCGGAGAAAGTTCTCTACACTGATCGGTGCTTTATCCGCCCAGAGTTCGATCCGAATGGTGCCTTTGCTTGTCTCCATTACCACAACGGGGTTGTCCTGAGCGAATCCTGCTGTGCCAATACTCAGTATCAATGCTGTTAACAGTGAACGAAACATAAAGCTTTCTCCGGTATGCCATGGGTAGAGTGTCACTATACCCTAAATTTTAGGAATTGAACCACTGATATAGGGCCCGGGCAATGCGGTACCCCGAGACTGGTGCGGAGCCAGTGAAGCGGGAGCGTTTGAATACAACCGAACCCGGTTGCCGTCGTAAACAGAAGTCCTCTGATGCGGAAAGAACTGAAGGGTCCCAGCTGAAAAAACGGTAGAGGATGGCTGCCCAACCTGGACTCGAACCAGGAACCAAGTGATTAACAGTCACCTACTCTACCATTGAGCTATTGGGCAGCAGAGTTATCTTTTCCGTGCGATCCGGGCACCCTTCTCAGCTCGATTGGTCCGGGCGGTGACCGAATCCCAGAAAAGGCGCGTAGTCTAATGAGAAAACATAACACGGTCAACCTCGGCGGCTTCAGTCTTCCGAAATGGTAGTATTCTGCCCGCCTATGGGGCTTCTACTTGCTGCGGAGCTCGGGCAGGTTTTTTTTCGCTTAATGAATAACAGGAGAACGATGTCGAAATTATTTACCTTGGAATCAAAGTTCAATCCAGCCGGCGATCAGCCACAAGCGATTGCTAGGTTGGTAGAGGGATTGGCCGATGGGCTTCACGCCCAGACTTTGCTCGGCGTTACCGGTTCGGGGAAGACGTTCACTATTGCCAACGTCATCGAGACAGTGCAGCGTCCAACGCTTGTAATGGCGCCGAACAAAACGCTCGCCGCACAGCTATACGGTGAATTCAAGGAGTTTTTCCCCAATAATGCGGTGGAATATTTTGTCTCCTACTATGATTACTACCAGCCTGAAGCATATGTGCCATCTTCCGATCTCTACATCGAAAAAGACGCTTCCATCAATGATCACATAGAGCAAATGAGGCTGTCGGCAACAAAAGCGCTGCTCGAGCGTCAGGATGTAATTGTAGTTGCAACTGTGTCTGCTATTTATGGTCTTGGGGATCCGGGCTCCTATTTGCAAATGGTAGTGCACCTCGATCGTGGTGACCGGATGGATCAGCGGAAACTGTTGAGGCGGCTTACGGATCTTCAGTACACCCGCAATGATATGGAGTTAAGGCGGGCGACTTATCGAGTGCGGGGAGATGTCATAGACATTTACCCTGCTGAATCGGAACGCAATGCGATTCGAATCGAGTTATTTGATGATGAGATCGAGAAATTGTCTTATTTTGACCCTCTGACCGGCGTGCTCATCAAGGAGGTTCCGAGGCTCACCGTCTTTCCGAAGTCCCACTATGTGACCCCAAGAGAAAAACTCTTAAGCACGCTGGATGATATTCGACATGAGCTCAAGGAGCGCCTTTCGCAGTTACAGGGCAATAATCGACTAGTGGAAGCGCAGCGACTTGAGCAGAGAACCAAATTTGATTTGGAGATGATTCAGGAATTGGGCTACTGCAACGGCATAGAGAATTATTCGCGGTATCTGTCGGGCAGGGCGGCGGGGGAACCGCCGCCCACGCTTTACGACTATCTGCCGGAAAACGCCTTGGTCGTCGCTGACGAGTCCCATGTTTCGATACCGCAGTTAGGGGCGATGTATAAGGGGGACCGGTCGCGTAAGGAAACGTTGGTGGAGTACGGTTTTCGCCTGCCATCAGCGTTGGACAATCGACCCTTACGATTTGAAGAGTGGGAGTCGCTAACCCCACAAATAATTTATGTGTCTGCCACTCCCGGCCCATACGAAAATGAACATGAAGGGCAGCAGGTACAGCAGGTGGTTCGTCCAACTGGGCTGGTTGACCCGGAATTAGAGGTGCGCTCAGCCTCAACTCAAGTCGATGATTTGTTGTCCGAGGTTAACAGGGTCGTGGCAAATCAGGAGCGCGTTCTTGTTACAGTCCTGACCAAGCGAATGGCCGAAGATCTGTCCGATTTTCTCGCGGAACATGGCGTCCGGGTTCGCTATCTGCATTCAGACATCGATACGGTAGAGAGGTCTGAAATTTTACGGGATCTTAGGCTGGGTAATTTTGATGTGCTGGTGGGTATTAATCTGCTGCGGGAAGGGCTTGATATTCCAGAAGTTTCTCTGGTTGCTGTGTTTGACGCAGACAAAGAAGGGTTTCTTCGATCTGAACGTTCGTTGATCCAGACTATTGGCAGGGCAGCGCGAAATCTGAATGGCAAGGCAATTCTGTATGCGGATGCTATCACCGGATCGATGCAAAGAGCGATGGATGAGTCCAATCGGAGACGTGATACACAACTCACTTACAATCGCGAACACGGCATTACGCCGCAAGGGGTGACCAAGCGCATTCTGGATGTAATGGAGGGCGCCTATGCCAAACAGGAGGCAGATTCTCGGCGTTCGGGTCGCTCGGTGGCCGAAACGGTGAATGCTTATGGAAAAATGGATTTTTCGGCTCCGGAAGAAATCCGTAAGGAAATTTCCCAGCAGGAATCGCTGATGTATGAGCAAGCTAAAAACCTCGCTTTTGAGGAAGCAGCAGCCACCCGGGATCGCATCGCGAAGCTTAAACAACGGATGCTAAGGTAATGACTTGATGGCATTTTTCCCGATAAATTCGTCGACATGGGTGCGCGTAATTCCGTATAATCACGCCGCCTCCTCAATAGAGCCGAAAACTTCGGGAACACCAGTTTTGTTTCATTGGCTGGCGAATTGATCAGGCGACAGGCGCGTAGCTCAGTTGGTTAGAGCGCTACCTTGACATGGTAGAGGTCACCAGTTCGAATCTGGTCGTGCCTACCAAACATAATTTCCGGTTAATATGAGTTTTTATATTCTCCAATCAAACTTTGATTAATTGAAAATCCGGGCTTCAAAATGCCGACCATTACATTGCCAGATGGTACTCAGAAAAAATATGACTCTCCAGTGTCAGTATATGAAGTCGCTACTGACATTGGACCTGGCCTCGCTCGAGCAACAATTGCAGGCGAGGTGAATGGCGAGTTATGCGACGCCTCTGATCTTGTGGAGGTTGATTCTGGACTACGCATTATTACTAGCAAAGATTCAGAAGGGGTAGATGTAATAAGACATTCGTGCGCGCACCTGATTGGTCACGCCGTTAAGCAGCTCTTCCCTGAAGCCAATATGGTGATAGGGCCCGTCATTGAAAACGGGTTTTATTACGACATCGCGGTCGAAAAACCTTTCACTGATGATGATTTGCACCTTATCGAAGAGAGAATGCGCCTTCTGATCAAACAAAACTATGACGTTATCAAAAAGGTGACTCCAAGAGACCTAGTGATCGATGAGTTCACAAAAAGAGGAGAGGAATACAAGTTGAAGCTCATTCAGGATATGCCAGATGAGCAGACTTTGGGTCTATATTACCATCAAGAATATTTGGACATGTGCCGCGGCCCGCATGTTCCAAACACAAGTTTCCTAGAGCATTTCAAGCTTACCAAGGTTTCTGGAGCGTACTGGAGGGGGGACTCGAGCAATGAGATGCTTCAGCGAATATATGGCACCGCATGGGCATCCAAGAAAGAGCTAGAAAATTATCTACAGCAGCTCGAGGAGGCTGAGAAACGCGATCATCGAAAGATAGGAAGGCAATTAGAGCTTTTCCATTTTCAAGAAGAAGCGCCAGGCATGCCTTTTTGGCACCCAAAGGGGTGGACCTTGTATCAAGTAGTACAAAATTATATTCAGCGATTACAAAGAGAGAACAATTACCAAGAGATAAGAACGCCGCAGTTGGTTGATTATTCGCTTTGGGAAAAGAGCGGCCATGCGTCGAAATTCTCTGACGAAATGTTTAGCGTAAAATCTGAAAATAGAATGTATGCGATTAAACCAATGAATTGCCCATGTCATGTTCAAGTGTTTAATCAAGGGTTGAAAAGTTATAGAGACTTGCCACTGAGAATAGCCGAATTCGGTTCCTGTCACCGTTACGAGCCCTCTGGCAGTATGCATGGGCTCATGAGGGTTCGAAGCTTCGTGCAGGATGACGGCCACATCTTCTGCACAGAAGATCAGATACAGTCCGAGGTGGCAGACTTTATGCAGTTGCTTTTTTCGGTGTACCGTGATTTCGGCTTCGACGACATAATTTTGCGGCTTTCTACTCGCCCCGAGAAAAGAGTCGGCGAAGATCACCTTTGGGATAATGCTGAACTGGCACTAGAGCAAGCCCTTGATGCCACCGGTCTGGAATGGCAGTTACAACCGGGAGAGGGAGCTTTCTATGGGCCAAAAATAGAGTACTCACTCAAAGATTGTATGGGCAGGGTACAGCAATGTGGCACTATCCAGGTTGATTTTTTTCTACCTGAGCGGCTTGGCGCTGAGTATGTTGCTGAAGACGGTACACGAAAAACACCGGTTATGCTTCATCGAGCGATTCTTGGGTCATTTGAGCGCTTTATAGGTATTTTGATCGAACACTACGAGGGAAAATTCCCAGTATGGCTGGCGCCCGAACAAGTAGTTGTGCTGAATATCACAGGAAGACAAACGGGGTACTGCCAAAAGGTTGAAGAATCCTTGAAAAACAAAGGGTTTAGAGCGGTTTCGGACTTGAGAAATGAGAAAATCGGCTTTAAAATCCGCGAGCACACAATTCAGAAGGTACCGTATCTGCTGATTGTGGGTGACAAAGAGGTCGAGACCGGCACAGTAGCCGTGCGAACGCGCGGGGGAGAGGACCTCGGAGGGATGTCGCTCGATGATTTTTGTGTCCACTTAAGACAAGATGTTTCTAAGTATGGGCGCAGTGATATGAGCCAAGCCTCCTAGTGAGGTGCGGTCCGTTTTCATAAAAGGAGCGTGACTATTAGCAGAATGTCGGGATCAGAGCGTCAGCGCGTATGATGAGAAGCAGCGCTAAGAAGCCACTGATAAACGAATTTATTGAAGCCGAAGAGGTTCGGCTCGTCGGAGCAGACGGCCAGCAAGTCGGGGTTGTTCCGATCGCCGACGCACGCGCTGCGGCGGAAGAAGCCAAACTAGATCTGGTGATGATTGCACCGGATGCAGACCCAAAGGTCTGTAAGATCATGGATTATGGCAAACATATCTTTGACCTGAAGAAGCAGAAAGCGGCCAACAAGAAGAAGCAGCGCCGCACTCAGGTAAAAGAAGTTAAATTTCGACCAGGGACGGAAGAAGGAGACTATCAGGTAAAACTACGCAACCTGATTCGTTTCCTTGAGGATGGGGATAAGGCCAAGGTGTCGTTGCGATTCCGAGGCCGTGAACTTGCCCATCAACATCTTGGACAGGAGCTTGTGTCGAGGATTCGAGAGGATCTGGCAGACTACGGGACTGTTGAGCAGGAGCCCAAGATGGAAGGCCGGCAAATAGTCATGATACTGGCGCCGGTTAAAAAACGCTGACAGCTTGAAAAATTTTCAGCTAAAAGGGTGTCTCTAGCGGCTCTGCCGACCTTCGCCAGACTGAAAACTTGGATCTGCCAGAATTCAATAAGCCATCGCTCAGGCGATGAGACGTCAGGGGCTTTCAACGCTGCGCACACCGATGTGCGTTGCCACTGCCGTTAAATGCGGAGTAGGAAACTATGTCAAAGTTGAAAACGCACAGCGGAGCCGCAAAGCGGTTCAAGAAAACCGGTTCGGGATTCAAGCGAAAGCGCATGAATAAGAACCACATCCTGACCAAGAAGACGACTAAGCGTAAGCGGCATCTGCGCGGCACTACTGAGGTCCATGCGGCCGATGTGCCAGCAGTGAAGCGCATGCTGAAAGAAGTCTAGTCTGAACCGTAAAGCAGAGTCAGGAGATAAATCATGTCCCGAGTAAAACGCGGTGTGGTAGCCAGCCGGCGTCACAAAAAAGTCCTCAAGCAGGCCAAAGGCTACTATGGTGCGCGCAGCCGCGTCTTTCGAGTCGCCAAGCAAGCGGTCACTAAGGCCGGCCAGTACGCTTTTCGAGATCGTCGCGCGAAGAAGCGGGTATTCCGCTCCCTTTGGATCACGCGAATCAACGCCCAGGCTAGAGAGAACGGCTTGAGCTACAGCCAGCTTATCGCCGGGTTGAAGAAAGCGAACATTGAAATCGATCGCCGGGTCCTTGCCGATCTGGCCGTTCACGACAAGCCCGCATTTACCGCTGTTGTCGATCAGGCCAAAGCGAGTCTGGCGGCCTAAGTCTGCCGCTTCTGGCTGCCGCCAATGGTCGATTCTGAAGCCCTTCTTGCTGAAGCTCTGCTGAACATAGAGCGTGCCAGTGATGAGAGGTCACTGGACGCATTGCGTGTGCAGTATTTAGGAAAGAAAGGCAGTTTCACTGATCTTCTGAAGACGCTGGGCAAACTCCCGGCGGAGCAGCGGCCGGCGGCCGGTGAGCAAATCAATCTTGCCAAAAGGAATCTTCAGCAAGCTCTTGAGCTCAAACGTAACGATCTGATTGCCAACGCCTTGAATGAACAGCTTGAGGCGGGGCGGCTTGATGTAACCTTGCCGGGCAGAAGGCAGAGCCAGGGCGGACTGCATCCGATTACCATGACTATAGAGCGGATAAAATCGATCTTCGCCGGTGCCGGTTATGATGTGGCTGAAGGCCCGGAAATCGAAGACGACTATCACAACTTTGAAGCACTAAACATTCCGGCGCATCATCCTGCTCGGGCTATGCATGACACCTTTTACGTCAGCCCCGGCACCGTTCTTCGAACGCACACCTCTCCGGTTCAGGTTCACGTCATGGAAACTGGGCAGCCTCCATTTCGAATGATCTGTCCAGGTCGTGTCTATCGCTGTGACTCTGACCTGACCCACACGCCAATGTTTCATCAGGTAGAGGGTTTGCTGGTGGACGAATCAGTAAGCATGGCTGACCTCAAGGGAACCGTGGTTGAATTTCTGCAGGCCTACTTTGAGGTGGAAATGCCGGTAAGGTTTCGCCCGTCCTATTTTCCGTTCACTGAGCCTTCCGCTGAAGTCGATATGGGCTGCGTAAGCTGCGAAGGGAAGGGTTGCAGAATTTGTGGTCATACCGGCTGGCTAGAGGTGATGGGTTGTGGAATGGTCCACCCCAGAGTGCTTGAAATGTCTGGTGTGGATACTGAGGTTTATTCGGGGTTCGCTTTTGGTATGGGGGTAGAGCGTTTGGCGATGCTGCGTTACGGAGTGGGTGACCTCAGACTCTACTTCGAAAATGACATTCGTTTCCTCAGGCAATTCAACTAGGGTAAACAATGATTATCAGTGAAAGCTGGCTGCGCGAATGGGTCGATTCCGGGCTGACAACTGACGAGCTTGCCGCGAGTCTAACCATGGCGGGGCTTGAAGTAGATAGAATTGTGCCTGTTGCCCGAGAGTTTAAAGGGATAATTGTTGCGGAGGTCAGGCAGGTAACGAAGCATCCTGATGCTGACAAGCTCCGCGTATGTTCAGTCTTCGATGGGAAGCATGAGCGACAGGTCGTGTGCGGCGCTCCTAACGTCGCGCCGGGAATGAAAGCGCCTTTGGCCATGGTCGGCGCTACCATTGAAACGGGGCAAAGCAAAACGCTGAAGATCACAAAAGCGAAATTGCGCGGAGTCGAATCCAACGGGATGCTTTGTTCAGCCGAAGAGTTAGGGCTAGAAGAAAGTTCTGAAGGATTGATGGAGCTTCCGTCTGATGCGCCCGTCGGTCAAGATTTTCGTGTATACCTGCAGCTCTCTGATTCCATGATTGAATTAGATCTGACTCCAAACCGGGGTGATTGCCTTGGGATACGGGGAGTCGCGCGTGAGGTGGGGGTATTCAGTCGAAAAGAAGTATGCGAGCCCGCTGTCAATGCTGTGGAGCCTGTTCACACTGAAGTATTTCCGATCACCATCAGCGAAACCGAGGCTTGCCCTCGCTACTTGGGGCGGGTGATCCGGAATGTAAAGCTGAATGCCTGTTCGCCGGTGTGGATGCAAGAAAAGCTCAGGCGCTCCGGGATGCGTAGCATTGACCCAGTCGTTGATGTGACCAATTTTGTTCTGATGGAACTGGGTCAGCCGATGCATGCCTTCGACTTCGAGAAGCTTTCCGGGAAGATTTGCGTGAGGATGGCAGCGGATCGCGAGGCGATCACCTTGCTCGACGGCAAGGAAATAACGCTGAACGCCGATACTTTGGTGATAGCTGACGTGGAAAAGCCAGTTGCAATGGCAGGCGTAATGGGAGGGCTTGCCACGGCAGTGAGTGACACAACGGAACACATCTTTCTGGAATGCGCTTTTTTTGCTCCCCTATCGATTGCCGGAAGAGCGCGGGCTTATGGTTTGCATACTGACGCGGCTCACCGCTATGAAAGAGGCGTTGATTTTGAGTTGCAGCACAGAGCCATGGAGCGGGCCACTGAGTTACTGCTCGATATTGTTGGTGGAGAGCCAGGGCCGATTAACGAGGCTATCGGTGCATTGCCTGAACGCAACACAGTAAGGTTGCGGTTTGCGAGCATTAAAAAGGATCTCGGGGTCACCATCAGCGCTCAGGAGGTAGAAGACATTCTGTCGCGTCTTGGGTTTGCCATCACGTCCAAAGACAATCAATCCATCGAGGTTGAGGTGCCAAGCTATCGGTTTGACGTCAGCATAGAGGCGGATCTAATCGAGGAGTTGGCCAGAATTTTCGGCTATGACAACATTCCACAGACAGCCGGCCTCAGCGCTCAGCGCTTCCCAGCGAACTCAGAGACAACCATTGAGACGAACCGCTTGCGTGAACATCTGGTGGCGCTCGGCTATCAGGAAATTATCTCATACAGTTTTGTTGATCCCGCTCTTTCAGAATTGATCACCGGACTAAAACAGGCCATTCCCCTGCAAAATCCGATCTCTGAGGAAATGGGGGTGATGCGCTGCAGTTTACTTCCCGGTTTGCTGTCGAGTTATCAGCATAATGCTAATCGTCAACACGAGCGACTCAGGTTTTTCGAGACTGGCCTAGTTTTTCGGCGCGATGGAGAAGAGATACAACAGGAGGCTCGGGTGGGTGGACTGATCGCTGGTAGCCAGCTGCCAAAAAGCTGGTCCAATGCTCGTAATCTGTCAGACTTCTATGATCTTAAGGGTGATGTGGAGGTGTTGCTGGGCCTTCGCGGCAAGACAGGTCAACTCAGTTTCTTACCGGCAGCAGAGGCAGGCTATCACCCCGGCCAGTGTGCCGAGATCAGAAACCAGGAGGGCGAGCGCGTCGGAGTCCTGGGCGCGCTTCATCCAGCAATTCAGCGCAAGTTGGACTTAGATCAATCGATATTTGTTTTTGAGCTGCGTCTTGTTTTCCTACTTGAGGCGCGCATGCCTCAGGTCAGCGCGCTATCCAAATATCCTGAGGTGCAGCGCGACATGGCGATAGTGATTAATGAAGCCGTCTCGGCTGACTCTATCAGGGATCTGGTCATGGCCAGCGCCGGCGAATTTCTCACAGATCTGCGAATATTTGATGTTTATCAAGGGGATGCAATCGCTAAAGGCCAAAAAAGTGTGGCTTTGGGCTTGACGTGGCAACATCCTTCCCGCACTCTTAGCGATGAAGAGGTTACTGCAATAATTGGTAATTGCGTCAACGCACTACAAGAACAATTTAATGCTGATTTGCGGAAATAGGTAGGGATGAGTTATGGCAGATGGAGCGCTTACAAAGGCTGACATGGCCGAGCGTCTGTTTGAAGAATTGGGTCTCAACAAGCGAGAAGCGAAAGAGGTTGTTGAGCAGTTTTTCGAGGAAATTCGCCTATCGCTAGAACGAAATGAACAGGTCAAACTCTCCGGATACGGGAACTTTGATCTCAGAGACAAAAAACAACGTCCCGGCCGTAACCCAAAAACTGGGGAGGAAATCCCAATCAAGGCGAGACGGGTAGTGACTTTTCGGCCAGGACAAAAACTGAAAGCAAGAGTAGAAGGGTATGCTGGAAGCGAAGAATAACGACGAACTCCCTCCAATTCCTCCCAAGCGCTATTTCACCATCGGTGAGGTCGGCGAGCTCTGTGCGGTCAAACCCCATGTGTTACGCTACTGGGAGGCTGAGTTCCCCCAGCTAAAGCCTGTCAAGCGGCGAGGCAACCGACGATACTATCAGAGACAGGACGTCATTTTGATACGGCAAATTAAAAGCTTGCTTTATGAGCAGGGCTACACGATTGGCGGTGCTCGGCAACAAATGACCGACCGCCCTGACGAGGTCGCTGCATCACAGGTAAGCTCCGGCGAAATTAAGACTCTGATCACAGAACTGGAAGAGGTGATCAAGTCGTTATAGAGCGGGACTTCCACTCCTTTCTCAATCCTTTTTCGGGGCGTAGCGCAGTCTGGTAGCGCACCACACTGGGGGTGTGGTGGTCACAGGTTCAAATCCTGTCGTCCCGACCAATTTCCTATCTAGCTACATCCAGTATCGTCCATAAGATGCTGTTAAATAGCGATAATATATAAATCTTAAATCCCCCCTAATCCAGAGCAATCTATTCAAATACCGTCAAGATGACGGTATATTTGACGGTATTTCGCTGTTCAAAATCCCAGATACCGTCACTTGGATTGCTGAATCATGCACAAATTGACCGTCGCTGACGTCAAAGCCGCCAAAACCACGGGCGCCCCCCGTAAACTCGTGGATGGGGGAGGTCTGTATTTACTGCTCAGCGCACGCGGCAGCAAGTACTGGCGTTACGACCACCGCTTTGCCGGCAAACGGAAAACGCTAGCGCTCGGAGTCTTCCCCGAGGTCAGTCTTGCGGAGGCTCGCAAAAGTCACTTTCTGGCCCGTGAAAGTCTCCGGGAGGGCGCCGATCCGGGTGAGACGAAAAAAATTCAGAAAAAAAATCGCGGCATCGCCGAATCCGACACCTTCGAGTCCGTGGCCCGCGAGTGGTTTGAGCAGAAGATGGCCGACAAATCAGACAGCTATCGGGCACGAACCTGGCGGATTTTACGCAAAGACCTATTCCCGACCTTAGGGAAGCAAAATATCGCCCGTATAACCCCCCCCTGAGGCGCTCCAAGCCCTAAAGGGTATTGAAGACAGAACCGTGGACATTGCGCATCGGGCCAAGCAGGTGATGGGCTTAATCTTTCGTTTCGCCATCGCAACGGGTAGAGCCAGCACCGACCCGGTCCGAGATCTTTCAGAGGCGTTAAGGCCGCGTCACAAAAAACACCATGCGGCGATCACTGACCCGCGAGAAGCCGCCAAGTTACTCATTGCCATCGATGGGTTCGAAGGCACCATCGTGGTAAAAACGGCACTCAGCCTTTCTGCATTGCTGTTCCAACGTCCCGGAGAGATCCGTCACATGGAGTGGCAAGAAATCAATTGGGAGCAAAATCGGTGGGAGTTGCCGGGTGCAAAAATGAAGATGGGACTCGATCACATCGTGCCGCTCTCCGCTCAAGCCAAGCAGTTACTCGTTGAAATCCATGGACACACCGGACGGGGCAAGTACGTCTTCCCCAGCGCTCGGGGCGCCAGTCGGCCGTTGAGCGAAAACGGGGTGCGTACCGCGCTGCGAACTATGGGCTTTGACAAACACACGATGACTCCACACGGCTTCCGGGCAATGGCACGGACCTTGTTGGACGAGCAACTGCGCTGCAGAGTTGAATTGATCGAGCATCAGCTTGCCCACGCAGTGAGGGATGCCACGGGCCGAGCGTATAACCGGACAACACACTTAGACGAGCGAGTAAAAATGATGCAATCTTGGGCAGATTATCTTGATCATCTTCGTGATGTGGATATGGATGGATAAACCGAATACCAAGGAATATGAGATTGGATTTCAGGACGGAATTCGCTGCGAGCAGGAACTTCGCAGCGCAGCCTCAAGGCTTGTTGCACTCCAAAAGCGACAAAATAAGCGTCAAGACCAAGAATTAAGGAACTTGGCCAGAAAACTCGTTGGGGAATGGTTGAAAGAATACGCGAGGCTAATTTGGGAGCGTTCGCCAGCCATAACTGTTGCGCTAATGGCCCAAAACATCGCTCATGATTGGAGTAATATTATTGATTTTCTCTGCGCAGAATGGAAACGAGAGGAAGTCGAGAAGCGAAGAGCACTGGAAGACGAATTGAACAAGTCCGAGCCGGACGAGTCGATCTCAATCCGTGATGCTGACTGGAGTCAGCGATTGTTGATAAAGTTAGGGGGTCTTGGAGCACGCCCTTACAGTACAGACAGTATCAAAAAGCATATACGACGTTCCAAGCCTGCATCTTTGACCGCCGGCAGGCCGCGCAAAATATTGACGATGCAAGCATAAATTTATCCATTCCCATCAAAGACACTACTCTCAAAACTCTCTATTGAACTGCAGGGACTCGAGTGGCCAACAACACAGTAAACGGCACCAACTTCTCAGAAACTCTGTGGGGCTCTGAAGACTCTGATTTTTTTCAGCCCTACAGTGGTGACGACATTATCTATGGTGGTGGAGGCAATGATGAAATAAATGCCTTTTACAACGACGAGGGAGAGCGTCGTTTTTACATTAATGATGGGACGCTCACAGTTTATGCCGGCGCTGGAAATGATTTGGTAGGTGGTAAAAGTGGCAACGACATTCTCTATGGTCAGGAAGGTGACGACTATGTCTTGTCAAGGGAGGGGGATGATCTTATAGATGGTGGGCCGGGGGATGATTATCTTAACGGAGACGCTGGAGACGACACGTTAGACGGAGGAACTGGCGATGATCTTCTGAGAGGAGGTGCGGGCGATGATTTCTTAAAAGGTGGAGCGGGTAACGATGAGATACGGTCTGAAGATGGTAACGATACGATTTACGGTGAAGACGGCGATGATCAAATTAATGGCTATTTAAAAGACTCCGATGGAAACAAGACTTCGAACACTGAGTCTTGGTCGATTGAATACTATGGATCTGTTCTGAGTTGGGCCTATTACTACTCGTCAGATTCTCTAACAATATACGGCGGGGCGGGCAACGACATAGCTGTCGGCGGTCAAAGTGATGACACCATTTTCGGAGAGGCTGACAACGACATACTTATTGGAAATGAGGGCAATGACAAAATAGAGGGTGGTTTGGGTGAGGATTATCTTGTAGGCAAAGCAGGTGATGACACGCTCGAGGGGGGAACTGGAGATGACTATCTTAGGGGTGGTGCAGGTGACGATGTCTTAGAGGGTGGCGATGGTGGTGATGTCATTTTGTCAGGCGATGGCAAAGATACGATACGCGGGGGTTCTGGAGAAGACCAGATTAATGGCTGGCTGCAGGACTCAGAGGGTAACGCAATCGTCAGCCATGAGTCCTTTTCGATAGACAGTTACGGAGACTTATTCTCCTTTTATTTCTATGATGCGGGTGACCCCTTAACGATATACGGAGGTCCAGATAATGATTTCGCGTTGGGGGGGCTAGCCGATGACATTATTTTTGGTGAGGCCGGAAATGATTTTATTCTTGGGCTTGAGGGTGATGACAAAATAGAGGGCGGGCCAGGTGAGGATTACCTCAGTGGTAGGGAAGGGAATGACACTCTCATTGGAGGCCTGGGCCATGATTATCTTACGGGTAAAGACGGTAACGACAGCCTTCAGGGCGGAGATGGTGATGATAAGCTGTATGGATCAGCAGGTAACGATACATTAGAAGGCGGGTTAGGCTTCGACTACCTTTCCGGGGGCTCGGGGAATGACACGTATGTTATTCGAGACGGCAAATTTTATATCTATGATGAAGGCGGCGAAGATACCGCCGAAGTTTACACTTCATTTGTCAAGATACCCTCTTCAATTGAAACAGTTAATTATCATGATGGTGCGTTGCCGCTTCCTTATTGGATAAGCGCATTGATCCCTGACGAGGGAAATGGGACGTGGTACGCCAATTTGTTGGGGGACGCTAAAACTTTTGGCTACTCGTTTCCCAACACCGCACCAGAGTATTTAACCGCCGAAGAAGATTTACTTGGTTTCAAGGGCTTCACAGCCGTACAGCAGGCTAATACCCGCTTGCTGCTTTCGTATATCGAAACAATTATCGATGTGCAGTTCGAATACACTGATAATCCAAATAGCAAGAACGTTATTTCATTTGCTTTGAATACGGGCAGCGAAGATGCAGGAGGTTATGCACAGTACCCAAGTGAATCTGCAGGTGGCTCTGATATTTTTTTAAGAGATAACTCGGGCTTAACACTGTCTGTGGGGACCTGGGGCGCCGGCGCTATCACTCATGAAGTCGGCCACGCTTTGGGGCTTAAGCATCCGTTTGACGGGCCTAATGCATATGGCAATGTGGCCGATCCACCGTACCTGCCCGACGCAGAAAACACGTCAAGATGGGCGCAAATGTCGTATGAGGACGAGGCAGGCTTCGACAGTTATGTGCTTGAATTCTCACCCTTAGATATTGCTGCACTGCAGTTTATTTACGGGCCCAGCAAGAAAAGTGCAAGCACTGGTGACGACACATATATCTTTGATTCCGCTGCTCCAAACTTCATCTGGGATAGCGGCGGTACTGACACTATTGATGCTTCAACTTCACCCGATTCCGTAACAATTTTCTTAGAGCCAGGGTATCAAGGATTCAAAGGCCTCGATAAGATGGCACGGTTAATCACCGCGCCCGGTCAGATAACTGTAAATTTTGGAACTGAAATTGAAAACCTTGTGGGATCAAAGTTCAGCGATGTGCTAACCGGAAACGATCTTTCAAATCGAATATCTGGTCTATCTGGCACCAATGTAATAGACGGTAAGGGCGGGATTGATTTTGCTATTTTTACAGAGGAATCTGAGGATTATGAGATTACACCGTTTGATGGATATTGGTTAGTCTCGAGCGAGACTGAAAACTCGCAAGTGACAGACATTGAGAGACTGATTTTTAGTAATAAGAATATTGCACTGGATCTCGATGGTAACGCCGGCTTGGCCGTGAAAGCCGTAGGGGCTTTTTGGGGAGCGGAGTCGGTGAAGAATCCCGAAGTCGTAGGTAAGTATCTGAAGCGGTTAGACGAAAACATTTCTTTCGAAGCTTTGCTTGAGGAAGTAGTTCAAGAAGTTTTTGAAGGCAGCAAAACCGGTGCGCAGATGGTGGATCACTTTTATGATGCAGTGGTTGGTGGGACGGCCCCCGAGGATATATCGTCACATTACGGTGCCCTTGTTGACAGCGGAGAGTTGTCTGCGGTGGGACTCGCGTCATTGGTGTCGAATCATGAAATTAACGTTGCAGGGATCGATCTCATTGGCTTAGCTGATACTGGCATTGAATATATTATTTAATGCTGAATAGCGAAGGTAAGGAACAATAAAATGTCCAATAAACGAGACATCAATGCCGTAGTGCAACTACTGGGAATGCTAGGCATTATAATCTCTTTGATTTTCGTAGGTCTTGAAATGCGACAGTCGCAAAGAATTGCGATCGCTGGTCAATATCAGGCGCGAGCGGCGATGAACGCGGCTTCAATTCAAGCAGCAATCGAGGCTGGCGTTGACTTCAGTGCACAATCCGGCCTGTCTCAAAGTAACCTGACTCCAGAAGAGCAAGTTCAGCAACGAAATTTTACTAATCTTGCATACACTAGAATTGAAAATGACTACTACCAGTATCAGCAGAGGCTAATCGACCAAGAAACTTGGGAAAAAAAATTGTTTTCCATCCGGGCTTGGTATAGAAACTGCGATTTGCGCGGGGTATGGGAGCAAAGAAGTCAATTCTTCACCAGTGATCTGATAGATTTAATCAAGTCTGAAGAAATTGAGTGCTGAGTTGATAGTTCAAAAAGACTGATAATCACCGAGGAAGTTTAATGATGAAAAACTCTTGGCTACATTTAATTGCAATATTGATTTCTTTGTATTGCAACTACGCAATTTCTGCTGAGTTCATTTACCCTGCGGTCGATCCAAATGTACCTAATGGAGTTTTGCAAGACCTTCCCTATAGGGCAAGCGACTACAAGATTTCTTATGGAGAGAACCCTTTGCAATTTGGCGAACTGTGGCTGCCTGACAACACGGCTCAGCGCGGATTGGTCATCTTTGTTCATGGTGGGTGTTGGTCGAATCTATATCGACTCGATTACACGCGTGCGGCAGGCACAGCACTTTCGCAGCTTGGCTATGCGGTGTGGTCAGTTGAGTATCGCTCCACAGGGGATGACGGCGGTGGCTGGCCGGGAACATATGATGACGTAGTTACCGCAATAAACTTTTCTAAAAACCTATCCCAGTATGGAGTAACCAGCGAAAGCATTTCTCTTGTTGGGCATTCCGCAGGGGGCCATCTAGTCGCTCTGGTTGGCACGGAATACGATGCGCTAGAGGTACCATTGGATCGTGTGATCAGCCTAGCAGGTATCAACAGAGTCCCTGACTACGCTGAGGACACAAGTGCTCAACCCGGCGGGATAATGGAATTGTGTCAGAACCTTCTTACTGACTTCGTTGGTGTGTCGATAGAAGAGGATGCTCAGATTTATGACACTATCGATCCATCAAACAAAGAATTGCATCCTCACACTTTTCTTTTCGTAGCTGAGTTAGATGAAGTGGTTCCAGTTACTCAGGGAGACATCACAGGCGCGCAAAAGATCTTTGTTGAAGGAGCAGGGCACAGTGATTTTGCTCATCCAGGAACACCTGCCTTCGCTCGGTTGGCAGATGTTTTGTTAGATTAAATGGCCATTAAAAAAATATTGGTTATTTCCGGAAGCGACTCACAGCAAATTTTTGACTCTCTTTCATGAAAAAGGTCGATTTCAACTCTTTGATACAGCTGCTGGGGATGATCGGTATCATCGGTTCTTTGCTGTTCGTAGGGCTTGAAATGAGGCAGTCTCAGCGTATAGCGCTTGCTGGGCAGCAACAAGATCGAATGGCTGTTTTTGTCGACATTACCAATACTTTCACTGAAGCGGGCATAGAATTCAATTCTTTGGACCCTGACAAAGAATTTGCATTTAGGAACTATATGCACGCCTCGTTCTACATCCTGGAAAACGACGTCGTCCAATATAATCTCGGGCTCATGGAAGAGAGTATTTGGGAGGTAAAGCAAAATGCGATGAAGCGAATGATGGGATTTTGTATGGCGAGAGAAGTGTTTAATTCCCGCAGATCCCAGCTTGATGCGAGGCTAGTGATACTAGCCGAGCAAGCTATCATCAATGACTGTATTGACATTGCTGGTCTGGATCAATCGGATCGAGCGGCGACCACAGAACTGTTTGAAAACTATTTGAGAGAAGTTTCAGACGGGTTGCGGGAGGAGGTGCCGTAATGGCACACCCTTAACAGCATTTGACTATTATATTTGAGCCGTGATGAGGCATAGGCACCTGGAGCCCGGATCAATGTCAAAAGTCAATATCCTCGCACTTTTATCGATGTTGTTTCAGTTGGGTTTCTTTGCTGAAGCGAGCGCAGAGATCTTTCATTGCAAGACGTTGTCTATAAAAGCCAACACACCCGAATCTGGTCGAGCCTTTGAACATCTGCCCACGTTTGTCGTTGATGTCAACAGGGGTGTATCAAGACTTGGAGCCGCAGGGGAGTTAAGTAATTTCAAAGGATTCTGTGATCGCGATTCAGACCGGCGTGAGATTCAATGCCAAAAATTAACCAATGACAGTGGAAAATGGCTATTCATTATTAATTTAGCGGAACTAAGCTTTTTATATTCTCAAGGCTCTCTGACAGGCCGTCTTGAGATAGTTTCATACTCGGGAAATTGCTTAGCGAAAGCGACATAAGCGCATAGAACTCAGTATTTAGTAAATACAGTCCTTGTTATGAGAAAAGACACAGACCTAAAAGTTGAATAGAAACATGAATAAAACATTAAGCGCGTAGCAAAGATACTTAGCCGTGGGTGACTTTTGTGGATGAGGAATCAATTAAACGTCTCGAAAAAGAGAATAACAGACGCCAAAAATGGCTAGAAGAAAATATTGAAGTGATACCTGATCCGAAGACGGTCACTCTTTATGACTTTAAAGTTGACTGGGAACAATGGTCGGGTACGTTCATGCTCAAGTGCGATGATAAACCATGTAGTCGTGAATTTTACTTTCAGGATAATGGTGCAAGTTCATTTATGGTCCAAGTACCAATGCATATCTCACCGCTCGGTATGCCAGCAAGCTTTGCTGCGGTAGAACTTTCGGACAAAACGATGGATGCGATTATTCGGGCACTTGAAGTTTCCTTTCCGAAACTTACCCCACATGGCCTTAATCGGGAGACTGGAATTGAAATTACTGTCTTTACACCATTGGAGGACAGGTTGAAACCGAGCGAGTTTGCGAAGGCTAAACTCCTTGTGTCGCCGCTTTATTCAATTTCACTGGACTGCAGCTAGTTTAACTTTAACCTTTCCCCTTGTCAGGGCAGTAAGAATACTCAAACCGCTCAGGACTATGATTTACTCTCTCACAGACCTGCTAGAGTAAATTTAAGAAAAATTTGGTGCTGAGTCGGCGTTTCAATGAAAAATGTACGGATAGCCAAGATATTTTATGGCCAAGAGTTTCCGAAGTAATACAGGCGTTTAGTTAGTTAATATAAAGTGTGCGGGTGAATATTTTCGCGAAGTAGCTTTTCCGGTTTAGTCAGTATGATATTGAATAATCGTAACTTTTTACTCGCATTGTAACTCAGCCACGCTCGACAAATTCTTCCCCTCATCCCGTCAATCTGACGGTGTACATGGTGTAAAGTGGGTAAAAGGTGCTGAAAAGAGGAAAAATGCATGCGATTGAGTAAGTATTTATCGCTTTCTATCGCAATGAGTCGAAACCAGGCGAGGTTTTTTATCAGGAAAGGGCGAGTTCATGTCGGCAGTGACGTGATTACTGACCCCAGTTTTGAGCTCGCTGATACTGATCCCGTATTTTTCGATGGCAAACCGGTTTCTAAGTCAGCTTATAAATATTTTTTGCTGCACAAGCCGGCGGCGTATGTGTGCTCAGTGAAACATGTACAGTACGCGTCGGCATTGGACCTCTTAAAAAACAGAGCTGACGAGCACTACTTTTATTTCGCTAATGTAGTGGGGCCCGAACTGACTGGTCTGGTGCTTGTGAGTGATGATGCTCGTTGGGCGAGCCGGATGCAGCGCAGAGTGTTGAGAAGACCTTGTGTATACCATGCTAGATCAAAAGAACGCTTCGGTGATCATAAATATGCACAGATAAAGAGCGTGTGGTTGGGGCCCACAGAAGCCAAGATGAGTGTAATTACTGAGATCCAACAACAAGATGAGCGAACGCTAATACTCAGCACCAATCAACCTCAAGTCGAAGGGATGATGGAGATATTTTCTTCTGTTGACTTGTCGCTCGAAACGCTGCGTCTCCAGCAATTAGGCAAATTGAACCTTGGAGACCTAGCAGAAGGCGACTATCTCGAACTTAACAAAAGTGAAATAGAGATATAAGTCCATTAATAAGTGGATGATAGTCTTGCGAGTATTTCAGCGGACTCGCAGTGTTACCTTAATTGAAGGAATGTGGCGGTATTTAAGGATTTACTTCAAAAGACGACGTCTCTTATACTCGAAAGGTTATGGGTCTATGAGTTGAGAAGAACGATGCTTTCAGTACTTAAGTCACTATCGCGAGTCAAGTACGTCTTATTACCTTTAATCCTAGTATCGCCGCTGGCTCTAGCACAGCAGCCACCTGCGGGAGATCCCAATCTTGGAGGAGGCAACATTCCGCCGGCGGGAGATCCCAATCCTGGCGGAGTCGATAATCCTCCCGCAAACGACCCCAATCCGGGGGGAGTCGATAATTCCCCTGCGAACGATTCAAGCGCTGGTGCAGGCAACGTGCCTGGAACTGACCCCGGTGCAGGTAACGTGCCTGCAACTGACCCGGGTGCAGGCAACGTGCCTGGAAC
>Ga0163109_10000333_pt1 | contig 38177 bp, 26 predicted proteins | sample CRUFie1St13metaG_FD_108704 | JGI IMG/M metagenome (GOLD analysis project Ga0163109, IMG submission 108704) | Marine microbial communities from the Costa Rica Dome - CRUD Field 142mm St13 metaG | ecosystem: Environmental > Aquatic > Marine > Oceanic > Photic zone | place: Costa Rica: the Eastern...
GCATGCTTCAGTCGAAGCAGTAATTTGAAGTTTCTTTTGACCAGCATCATCAATAACTTCAGCTTCCCATTGAACGTCAATATCTGCTCTACGCTGACCAGCCTTAACAATACCAACATCAATAAACCACTTTTCTGCATCAGCGAAATCGTCACCAACTACAGCAGCAAAAGATGGCGAAGTTGATGCAGGGCATGTATCAACAGGCGTTACATCTAGCTGTGCATGTAAGCGAACATCGTTTGATGCAGTTTGAATACTAAGTTCCATTTCTGCAATACGATTCATGGCATAGTCATGAATTAGTTGATTCTGATCATCAGAATGTTGTTTAAGAGAAGTTTCTACAGCCGTCAAATAAGCAACGAGATCAGCAAAATCTAAATCAATCTTATTTTCAAGAGCATTAACTCTATCTCTTCTTGCTACATTCCTATCTTCAAAGGCTACTTCAAGAGCATCTTGTACAGTCTTTACTTCTTGCATCTTGGCAAGAAGACTTACACCAGCAGCACCACCAGCATCACCCAAGAGATGATTAACTGCGTCAAACGCTTCATAATCAGAAGTGCCGTCTGCCTTGATAAGTCTTAAATACCACTTATCGGTATCTGCGATTGCTACTGCACCTGAAGCTACAATAGTCTCCGCACCGTAAGCCGAATCATCACCAGAAAGATCACCTTCACTGGTTGCAGGACCACCGGGAGCGGTGATAAACTTGTCTGCTGGGTTTGCAGGTGTTAGCACCTGATTCGGGTAAGTACCTGTTACAGTACCAAAAACTAGTTCAACTTCTTTTACTAGTTCAGCACCGGTAAAGTCAACACTATCCCCACCTGCACCTTTAATTAACAGCTCACCGCCGTCCAAAATCTGAAGATCTTTACAAACCTTCAATCCTTTTACTTCAATAGCGTGTAAGAATCTTTTAACGTGACAATCAGCGTGCTCCAATGTTGCGGTGCCTTGAGCCGAAGATTCAAGAACCCTCGGGTGACTACCAGTTGAAACAGGCGTAAGTGTGCCGTCAAAGTCTACACTAAAATCAAATTGTGTACTCATTTTATTTTTTCCTCCATTGATAAAATAAACTTGTATATCACCAGATGTGATAGCGTTATCTTCATCTAATCGTTACGGCTAATATATTACTATTTTGCACGCATCATCTGAGGAAATATCGTGCAGAAATGTGTTTACCATCGATGCTTATAATTAGTTTCTAGAAATATGAAGCTCCCGATCTTGGGATAGAAACTTAACGATCAACCCATCAGGATGACTCTATATTGACCCCTATCTTCACAATGCGCCAAATATAAAGTTATTTTTTCTTGTTCGATTTCTACCGATACGCCAACGATCTCATCGGAGCTAGACTCATCAACTACTTGTACAAATATGTCTTTAGTTTGAAACGGGTTTAAGACCTCGAATGTGTCTTGATCTTCATCGACAGTGTGAGAAATAATCCCCTCTTGACCACTTTCGAGCAAATAGGAGATCTTTTGCAGTGATGACTCAATTAAAGAATTGATCTCGTTCTCCAACTCTGTAAGATTGGCTTGAATATTCTGAGCTATGGAATCGAAAGCACCAATTTGCCTTGCTAAGCCACTCATCACACCATAGATGCTGGATAAGCTAGATTGAACAGCGTTGACTTTATTTGTAAGATCTTTAATGTTTCCAGATGCATCACCAAGTGCTGCTGCTGAAACTCTTCTTTTGATCTTTTTTTCAAGAATCTGTCTTGTAATAGCAGAATGCACAATTCCGTTGTTTTTGCTCATGAATATACCTCACACACTTTAATTAGTTTATCAGACAGGTTAAAGAAAATATTTCTGTTTTCTTTTCTGGCTCATAGTTAATTTATAGGGATGAAGCCCAGAGTGACGTATGAATGATAAGAAAACTTACTAGTCTGCTTTTTGCATTAACATTTTTTTCCTTTGGCTGTGCCAGCACGAAGGTTGTAGCACCCGTAGATTCATTTGCTGTGCTACGCTCAAGCCATGAGGTTGAAATCTGTGCAACAGAAAACACAAAGAGTGGTATTGATTTTCAAAAAAGCGGGATGCCTCAATGCTTTAAATCATCGACAAGTATTGGTGCTAGCGGTAGCGTTATAAAGCATTTTAAAAACCCAGACACTGGTGAAGATCGATCATTAGTCTTAACCGTTGCACATTGGTGTCAACCGAACACCTTAGATATGCTTCCCATGGGTGGACCTAAAGAAATGGTTTTAGGAAACTATTTTAAAGTCAAAGAACACAAAATCTATGATGATTATGTTATTGACAATAACAGAAATCAATATAAAATTCTTAAATATATTTCCGTTGATCAGAGTGTAGATGTTTGCCTGATTGAAGTTGAAAGAATGCAAGCAAAGGCTATCCCAGTTTTACAAAAAAATCTTGAGTATGGCGACAAAGTTATAAATATTGCTACGCCGTGGGGCTTCTACAACCCGCCTAATCCATATTTAGACGAAGGGATTTATTTAGGAGAATGCGTCAATCCAGCATCATGTCGTATTTATCGAGAGTTTAACTTATCGGGAATATACGCAGGAAAAGGCAGTTCAGGATCTCCAATCTTGATTAGAAGACTCGGTGTATGGCGTGTTGGTGGTATTATTCATACAGTCAGAATGGCTGTAGCAGGTGGTACATACATTCCGATGGGTGCCACCGCAGAACAAATCAATAAAGTTATTAATAGAGATTTCAGGGCTTATATCTTGAACAAATAAATGGAGCCACTGATAGGAATCGAACCTACAACCCCCTGATTACAAATCAGGTGCTCTGCCAATTGAGCTACAGTGGCTTATTTAAAAAGATAAGGTAACCAAGTTTCGTGTATGTTCTTTTTCTCAACCATATGGAACATGTGAGATGATGGCTGAACAGGCACCTTTATTGGTTTCATATTCGCTTCAATAGGTAGTTTATCTCCCTTAATCTGATTACACTTTTTACAACATGTCACAATATTTTCCCACGTTTTCGGTCCACCTTTTGATCTTGGTGTAACATGATCTAAAGTAAGCTTATCTATAGGGAACTTATTTGAGCAATATTGGCACACGTTTTTGTCTCTCCAAAAAACATTTTTTCTATTACATTTTAGATTGAGTTTATCTCTTTTAATATATCGATTTAGGGATATTACACTGGGTATTAGAAATCTTTCGTGTGAAGAGTGAAAATATTCATCACGATATGTTTCTATTAGATTTGCTCTTCCAAGAAACACCATACAAAATGCCTCAAAAGAAGAGACGATTTGTACTGGTCTATATGAAGAATCAAGTTTAAGTGCTTTATATTTCTCCTTCATGTAGACCTCCATGTTTGGTAGGACAGGTGGGATTCGAACCCACGACCTCACGCTAATCAGGCGTTAATACAAGGTATAAGCTTGCTGCTCTTACCACTGAGCTACTGTCCCTCTTCCCTAATCACTAACTCAACATCAATTTCGTCAGTATCGAATTCAACCCAAACTCTGGCTCCACAACTCAAAGGTTTATGTGGACTATAAACTACTTTTCCAATAATCACGCCATCAGGAGTTCTTAAAATTGCCTCATGAGCATATTCATTATCCTTATAGGTCTTGACCGTCAACACTGGCTCATCGGTACCGTTCTTTGTGTTTGCCCGGATCTTGTGTTGATTAACGTGAATTATTTTTTTCATAGATTACGTCTTCGCCACCAATCATAAGCTGCGGAACCAATAAATATTGCCGCCCCTAAAGTAAATATATCTAGTAAAATATTAGTCATGTGATTTATCCTGTTTAAATGGTCGGGAAGGCAGGATTTGAACCTGCGACCCTCTGGTCCCAAACCAGATGCGCTACCAGACTGCGCTACTCCCCGTTGTGGTAGCTGAGGCGGGACTCGAACCCGCAAGGTCTAAGACCGACAGATTTTAAGTCTGTTGTGTATACCAGTTCCACCACTCAGCCCTAAATAATCTCATCGATGAGACCATATGAAAGACACTTATCTGCATCCCACCACAGATCGTGTTTTAGGAGCTTATCTAGCTCTTTTTTGGGAATCTTTGTGTGCTCATCATAAATTTCTCTAATAACCTTCATTAGATTATCACAGTTTTCCATATCATCCTGAATTTCTTGATACTTACCCCAGAACCCAGAAGAAATTTGATGAATTAGCATATAAGCGTGTTTATTCATCTGACGATGACTGGCACATACACTCATAATCGTTCCAGCACTAGCCGCACAGCCATCGATGACTGAAACCACAGGTGTTTTAGAACTAAGAATATAATCTACAGAAGATAACCCCGCAAATACACTTCCACCATATGAATTAATATGCACATAGATTTTACCGGGCTCTGTATTTAGAGCAGTGGACCTATTTTGCATACTAACATCTAGATTCGCAATCGCTTTGTTTAATTCTAGATTTTTGGGTCGAGTAACCTCTGAATAAAAATAAATTCTATTATTGACAACATCTACTTTATTGCTGTCATCAGAGGACGCAGCTTCAGAACCGCAAATTACTTTTTCCTTGCCTTCGCCCATCCAGTAAAGATCTTTTCGCATATTTTCTCCTATTAATGATAAAATGGCACGCCTGATAGGATTCGAACCTATGACCCTCGGTTTAGAAGACCGATGCTCTATCCAACTGAGCTACAGGCGTTCATTAATACTAATATAACACAGATTATAGGGTATGTCAAATAAAAAAGCCGCTTTTTTAGGGCGGCTTTAATATTATATGTTTTTATAGAAGATTATTCTTCTTCTTTTACAGCTTCTTCAGCTTTCCCAAGCATCTTTGCCATTTTACCTCTAAGTTTACTAAGTGGTGCCATAAGATTCTCTAAAATCAAACCTGCACTCAAACCTACTCCTAGAGCAAGGGCATGTGTTGCAATTAGTTGCATTACTTTTTCGAACATTTCCATTTTGTTATCCTCCGGTTAAATGAACATTAAAAAAACTTTTCTTTCACCAGTGTGTGGATTTACCATGTGCTCAACATCACTAGTGTGCATGTAAAGATCATACCTGCTTCTCTCTCCAAGGTATGAAACTTTTCCGTCATGCCTATAAAATATTTCTCCACCCTCATAGTCTGTAGGTTCTGATAATAAAATTGTAGCACCGACAGTACACCAAGGCATGTGATTATGTGTGCCTGTGTCTACGTGCCAAACATGACCTTCAAGTTTTTGATCCACACGACAGAATGATTTTTCATGAATTTTTACTTCCAATCTCCATATTAACTTAGCATAGTCAATAATTGTTTTCATAATTTTTTGTATGACAGGGTTGTTTTGTTCTCCATCTTTCAAGAGCACAAACTGTTTCAGTGGCGGTAGTTGTTTTGCTTCTTCTTCCGTAATAATATTTTTTATTATAGCTCTTCTGTTCATAACACTTATAAGTAGTAAGCTATTGTTTCAATAGACAACATAAAATTAATGGTGGAGGCGGTGGGGATCGAACCCACGTCCAAAATAGCGTAAATATCAAGTCATTCACAAGTTTAGTTAGTTTACTGTCACAAACTAACAAAGATAGACGGAAAATCCCTGTGCTTACCGTCCTGTTGCACTCCACTTACAGAGTAAGGAACCATTTTAGTTTTGTTTATTTCGGTGGAACTACCCACTTAATCAGCTTTGGTTACAAGGTTGCTGATCACCCCGTCGCATCAATACTGTTTAAGCAGCAAGTGCGAAGTCAACGTCATCGTTGGCATTTAAAGTTTTGCTACACTGTCAAGCTATGTGTTGCCGTTAGCTACTTGCACTCTCAACCTCGACTACCCTGTCGAATCCAAATCGCCCCCATTAATATAATTATTTAGATTGTACTTTTTAGTAAGTTGTCTAAGATATTTTGGCGTGAGACCAAGAAGTCTGCTAGCTTCGCCTTTTGTCTTCGTTGCAGACATGGCAAAAATCAACACAGCTTCTTTTACAATATCTTGAATTGAAAACCATATAGGGAACCCATATAGTTTATGCCCAACAGCTTTAGAAGAAAGCTCCAATTTTAGAGCGATAATTTCTTCTAAGGTTAAGCTGTTTAATAAAACTTCCAAGTCGTAGGAAAGTCTATTTTGCTTTTTCAAGTTTCTAATTAAGGAGAAATCCTTATTAAGACTTTTGAAATTCATAAATTACTCTTCTGTAATTTCTTCTTGCTCTTCTGCTACAGCTTCTTCAACAGGTGGCTTCTCTGCTTTCTTCTTTCGCCTCTGTCTTTTTGGTTTTTGCTCTACAACAGGTGCTTCTTCTTCGACTTGAGCTTGAACCTCTTCGACTACAGGAGCTTCTACTTTAGGCTCTTCGACCACTACAGTAGCAGGTTCTGCACTAGCAGACTTAGCTTGTAATCTAGCTTTTCTTAATGCTTTCTTTTGTCTTCTTTTTCTTGGACTTGGCATATGTTTTATCTCCTTTCTTTTTTTTGTTAATTAGTTATCTAATAATAACATTGTAGCATACTTTTTTTCGTATGTTAAATCAAAATCGGAAAAATTACAATCTTTTACAGATCTAAATCTAAATCATCGTCGGCTTCAGCATCATCCCCTAAGTCTAAATCATCACCCCCTTCATCGGACGCTGCTTCTTCACCCTCTTCATTATCCTGTTTTTGATTGTCTTTCTCGTCTTCATATTCTGGCGTTGTAGGCTCTGGGAGCACACTAGCCAATTCATCTTCAAACTTATCAAAGTATAGTTTTAAGTTTGTCAATAAATAATCGTAAAATAATTCTCTGTCTTCATTGTTCGCTAATAGCCCGTATGAGTCAATAATGCTTTTTTCAATTCTCTCGAAAGCGGTGAACGCCATGTTACGACCGGTCTCATCGCCTTCGGCTCCGATAGCAAAATTTTCCTCATCGCTTAATTCATCTTCTCCTGTACCACCATCAATATCAATAAATGCTTCTTCATCTGGGCTTTCCGAATCGGCAGGCTCTTCGCCAACCGACATAGTAATATCGCCCTCTTCTTCATCGATTGAGATTTGTTTATCAGAAGCTTCTGCTGATGCCTTGGATGGTGCTAAGGCATTTTGTACAGCATTAATGACGTGAGTTCTAAATGATTCTCTCTGATCTGCGTCGGTAGTAAGTTTTTTATAATCTTGTTCCAACTGGGGTACAATCTTTTTTAACAGATCTTCGAGTACGTTAATCCCAGTAGATCTGTGAGGACTTTTTTCGGCGTCCTCTTTTATTAATTTCTTAATGAAAGATCGAAGCTTGTCTTCTTTACTCGTTTCAGATTCTACAATATTGTGAATGGCTTTTCTAATTGTCATCCTTAGTTTGTATTCTTCAATAAGTGTATTTCTATCGATCATCATTTTATGCCCCAACATTATAAGTCTTTTGATTTCCACCACCAAAATTATCTGTCTTGAATTCGTCTTTTCTCATCACAGTAATAATCTTAATAGTGTCTGGACCTTTTCTCATATCCAGTGCTGCAATAACATTGAGCGCAGGAACTTTATTGGACTTGCCTTTCATTCTAATATGAAACGCCTCTCCGTTCTCTAGCTCTCCGTTTGCATAGTCATTCATAATTAGTCCCAAAGATCGATCAACTGCCGAAATAATTGCATCTTTAGAGATTTTATGACCACCGCCACCGGATCTTGTGTGTCTAAATCTTCTCTCTTCACCATGTTTACTTGGTTCAAGCTCCATGTCTTCAATGTCTATACGAACACTACCAACCTTGAGCATCTTGCTTTGACCACCAAAGTTTTCATATCCCTTTTCTCTTAAAACATTTTGTAAAATAGTTTGAACGAGGGATTCGTCAACCATAGATTTATAACTGACCTTTGGATATTCTTTTGCGATACTGATAAAGTCGTCAAAATCTAAATCTACCAAGTTGGATAATATGGTATTCTTTTCACTATCAGTATACAGCGCAAACCATCGATGATGACCATCAACTAGATAATTATCTCTAGTAACTAATACTGGTTTAGATCTGGCTAACTCTTCAATACTCTTGGCAGATAACATTCCTTTAATTTTTTCTACATTAATTTTTGATTGAGATGGTTTCAAATCATCAACCATCATTGAAACCTGTTTGGTTGAAATATTCTTTTCTCTCTCCAACCACTGCACAAAATCTGCCATGTCAGTAGATTTAATCTGAGGCATTTCGTTTCTATCAATACCAACATCGGTGGAGAGACCTACTGAAATTTCTTCTCCCTCTGAAACATCTTGCTCTTCTTGCCAAGCATTATAAGAATTTTTCTTTTTCTTTACTGGCTTATCAACAGCTACTACGACACTCCCAGAAGCAATGTTGTTTTCAGCTAAACTTTCTTTGATCAAATCAATAATCATACTCGAAGTATTTAAATTTTCTTTTTGAATTTCTGGCGTGAGTTGACTTAAAAGTTTTTCGGCTTGACCTTTTAACCCCTTCGGTAAATATTCTGCAAAGGTTTCTAGATCTCCATCGGAGATTGCTTTTCTCATTACAGTTGCACTGAGTGGTTTTCCAGTTCTGGAATCTACAAAAGCACTTCCCTCGGGTACTACGGGACAATTGGCATTAACCTTAACGCCTTCTCTTGCGTATTTTTGTACTTTGGCTCCGAATCTTTCTTCATCACCGCCTTTTGTGCTACAGCCTAATATAACATGCTCGCCCGGTTGAGCCCAATCAGGATTTTCTTCTTCGTTAGAAACAAATTTGAAAGTAGCACCGACTGGTGAGTTGACCGGAGACTCTATAACCTTAACATTATTTAATCCTTCGGATTGAAGATAAGGCTTCCACAGTTTATAAGCCATGTCGAAGTTCATTTCTCTACCATCATCAAGAAGTCTTGGCAATGGAGACATGAAAACAATTACACGCTTTGCTATCTTTGCATATTCAGCAACCATAGCGAGGTGACCTCTGTGCGGAGGCTTAAATGCACCCGGCACCACCGCCACATCAGCTTCAAAACTATTCTCATCTAGAATACCAAAATAACTATTATCTTTAATGTCCATTTCTTCTTCTTTAACCATGGCAGGAATATCGCCTCTACCATATTTAAATAGTCCCAAAATCTGGTTTATGGGTGCAAAATTACCAGTAAACTTGTATGTCATGCCATCATAATCGAAAACAAAACCCTCAGAAGCAGTAGAAATGTTATCAATTTTCTTTAGCTTTCTCATGTGCATTTGCAAAAGCTGGGTTGCTTGTTCGTTATTTGATCCCTCAATAGCTTTAATCGCTGTGGCAACTTCTTGGCGTAGCCTTTGAATTTCTGAATCATTGTCAAGAATAAAAGCACTTTGCAAACCTCTCAACATTTCTACAGAAAAATCGTGAATAATTTCTTCCAGTGGTGAAATTGCCGCCTTCATTAAACTTTTTTCGTTTTTAATGACCGCTCGTACTTCTTCTTTTTGTTCTTTTTCTAGACCACGAACCACTTGATTAAAATTTGTTCCATCTTTTAGCAATCTTCTGATTATTAGCTGGTGTGTTTCCTCACCAACATTTGGTGCTGACTGCTCTACATAAGGTTTTAGCTTGGCGATCATATAATCGTTAATATCGGAATCGTCAGAAAGGCTGAGGTTGCTCTGTAACGCATCCAATTTGCTTAAAGCGTCTGAGAGGGCAACATCATCTCCGAGAGCCTCTAGGGTGCGTACAGCGTTCATGTGGACTGTATAATCATCATCAGCCGTAGCTTCTTGCATTTTTTCTAGAACAGATTGTAAAACCTTGGCATTTTCAGATACATCTTTAGCTTTTTTGCTGTCCTCGGGGTCTTTTACTTTCTCTCCGGTTTCTTTATCATATTCTGCATGCCCTACTTGATGAATTACAAGACTCTTGGTGTCGTAGTTAACCACATTGGGAGAACGAGGGTCCATGATTTCAGCATTGTAATAAATGTTTGCATCAGGACCAAATATATTAATTTGTGTTTCTGGATCTAAGGTTTTTACAGCCTTTTCAAACACCTCAAACGATTCGACAAAAGCTTTGGTAAGGTTTCCTCGACCTTCAAACTTAGCTGCCAATTCTTCTGGTGATAGCCCACCCTTTTTGATGTTGCCTTTATTTCTTACGGCTCTCGCATCGCCCCGCTGCACAGAATAAGAAATAAAAAGATTCTGACCATCTGTTTTTTCCGTACCTTGTAATTCTCCGTTCGAGGCGGCAGTAAATATTTCTTTTATTTTTGCAAAGGTTAGTTGTCTGTTGTCATAAAGATGATTCATGTGACCATAGCCACCACCTTCGGTAAGAAAAACATTCGTACCCATTTTATTTAACCTCTTTAGACTCTAGAAGTTGTTCTTCCAACATCTTAACCTGCTCTTCGAGCTTTCTAACATGTTTTCTAATTTCTCGCAAGTGATTTTTTGCAATTTCTATTCTTCTATTTTCTTTTTGTGTGCGAGGGCTAAGACTAAAAATGATCTCTTGTAGAGATTGAATATAGCTTGCTAATGATGGAGGGTTATGACCCTCTCCAATAACAAATCTTCTCGTAATATCATTTAAATTCATAATTTTATCCTTATCCTATATTATATCATAAATAGCATATTTGTGAAGTAGTTATTCGCCACGAACAACGATGCCTATAATCGGACCTTCGACCGTCTCTCCGTCCACACCTGAACTTACAACTCTAAAATAAAAAGTGATTACATCACCAGCCATAACATCTGGCGATTCTATTTGTGGAATGCCCGATGCATCACTCGTAGAAGCAAGATCTATCCATTCTTTATCGGCGGGTCCGGGTGGATTTTTGGGCTCTCCTATGTTATTAAAAAATGTTGATGATTGATCACCCGCCTCAGACTTAAATTGCCACTGCAAATTCCCATAATTCGCAGGATTCCATGCGCCGATACTCTTTGGGCTTGAAGGATCTACTTTATCTTCATAAAAATCACCGGTAACTAAATTAAATGTAGTCTGTGTGTTTATTCCATCGAGAGATTTCCACTCGTAAGGCTCTGCCGGGTCAAAACCTATGGGGTGTGAACCAACATCGAATCTATAAGTCATTACACCAGATGAAACTAACTCAACATCATCCATATATACCGCTTTTATCTGCATATCTACTAAGGTTCCAATACTCGGACCTGACGCTGAAATATAAGAATCTACAAACCCTTCGCCGCCTGTGGTTTGAGTGTGAGATGCATAATCGATCTCAACCCAATCTGCATCCTGAGTGGTATCGGCAAACCCAGAATTATATTTTACATACCACATTGGTGTAAGACCACCGGGTCTATTAAGACCATCTAGCATCGCAGGCGATGAAATTTTAATTTCTTGCGAATCCGGGGTTGGATAAAAACCTACCGAATAAATGTAATCTGGCTCGGAGATAACAATTGTTTGTTCACTAAAATCTCCATTACTATTTCTGGTGTAAAATGCAATTTTGAAATACTGATAATCGTTTGGAAGTGGAACATCGTGCATTCCATTTGCACTAAGCTGAACGCTTCCAGTCTCTATCATGTTCACTGAGTAATTTAAAATCTGTTCATCTTCTACATTACCGGGATATATATCCCACCATAAAGTGTCTGAACCTTCCATTACGTTGGCGGTACTCACGTCGATAGAAACATATGGTCGTCTTATTGTGCCGCCCTGTCCATCATCAAACTCGCCATGCAACTCTTCACTTCGCCACTCATGAGTGATTGTTAGAGCAGGTGCATTACTTGACGGTGCTTCCACGCCGCCTCCGTTCGGATCTTCAACGTCATCATTTGGGCTACCGCCATCTTCTATCTGACCGCCTCCACTGTAACCATCATCAGGAGAGTAGTAACTGTTGCCATCGCCTGTACTAGAACCAACAGTAAATTCATCATAATTTGAATAGTCACTCTCAACACCATCGGTATTTACGGCTGTGACTCTCCATCCGTATGTATTGCTATCGAAGAAAATAAATCCTTCGGAATTATCTGGCGAATTAGGATCATCAAGTTGATAAATATGATGAACAAGCCCGTTTGTCGCACTACTGGTTCTCTTGAGCTGGAATGGTGGCGTATCGCTTTCACCACTAGCAAAATAAATCTTATAATTCGCAATATCAGTAGTATCACTCATTTGTAGTGTGAATACACCTGCGGCTGGAATACCGTTGGCTGCATCTGCCTCTTGCCAAACAGCACTGACAAGAACAGGAATATTTGGCAATGCAGCCTGATCAGGATTATAAGTATACAAAACCTCTGCCGACGGATTACTTTCTCCTACAGAGTTTGTCGCAGTCATCGTGATTCCATATTCAACACCCTCTTGTAGTGGCAAATTATTTGGAGTTACGAGATTTATAAAGTCAGAAGTCTGATCTGTATCAGCAACCGTGTTAGCCCCCATACCATTTACATAGAAAGTATAACTTTGAATTGGCGAGCCGCCATTCTCGCTTGGAGGGTTGAACGAAATATCCAATCCACCATAACTTGTGCTTGCCTCATAACCAGAGCCATTAATCGAAGTGATGGTTGGTGCATCTGGAACAGAGCCGTCGTCACCATCACCGGAACCATCTCCCGAGCCATCACCGCTAGGCGGTGTAAAAGGTCCAACCTGATTGGAAAAACTACTTATTCGACCCCCACTCGTTCCACTAAACTCATTGACTGCTCGAACGGCATAGATGTTATCTATTGGGTCGTTACCACCGTATTTGAGTTCTACAAGAACGGAGGTATCAAAGACGTTAATGCCAAATTCCCAACTCTCATTGGCAGAATCCCAAGTATACAACTTATAGTAATCGATCTGGTCTGTGTCTCCCGTATACTCTGGTGGGGTGATGGTGAGCCTCACCGAATAGCCTGTTGGTCCTCCGACTTCAGCTACACCCGAAAGCGTTGGTGGATCTGGGTTAGGAGAGTAACCGTCATCAGGAGAGTAGTCATCGTCACTGCCGCCTGAACTGTAGTTAAATATTAATTGATTCGAGTGTTCACTTTCGCCACAACCATTAACCGCCGTAATAGTTACAACATAGTCTGTATCTGGTTGATAACCCCCTTCAGGTGGATTATCTACTGAGATGCTGAACCAAGTGCTCTGATAATCGTAGACTGACAAAAAGGTGTTTGCAACACCATTAAGGTAAACTTGATAACCAGTAAGTTCCAACTGAGTTGTAAATTCTGAATCACATATCGGTGGAGCACTTATTGCAGGCGGTGCAACGAAATCTATGTTTCCAATGAACCCTGTAGTCTGGAAATCATATAATGAATTATTGTCGGAAATTGACGGCGCATCTAGCACCTGACATACACAAGGATCGTCAGCACATGGAGTACCCCAGTTTAATTTCTGCCAATCTTGAAGATTTAATTGTTCAAGATTTGGATAATCTGGACAATATAAAGGCATTTCAACAGGATCTACCTTGACTCTGAAAGTAAACGGTACTGTAATTTCAGGACAATCCTCGTAGTAGAAACTAAGATTAAAAGTAACTGTATCACTTGACGGAGCAAAAACGATCTTTGAATCTCCGTTTTCATCTGTCTGTACTGCGCCTTCATTAAACCAAATGCTGGCAACTTCAGCATCTCCAAAATCAGAATCACCGCCAATCGCAACCTTTATATGATAGGGATAATCATCAGCCCCTCTGTAAGTATAAGTTACGTCTTCTTGCCCTGAAGAGAAAGAAGCTACAACATCTACCGCCCATGGTCTGACCATGCCGTCAGATGCTGGATCTCCACCATCGAATTCCGGGTCCATGTTGCTTAGAGACAGAATACCGGGACTTATCATGCCAGAATCTTGTATCAGCGGCACCTTGTATATTGCTACCATATCAGTAGGTTTGTTTCTGCGAAGAGAAGTTTGATCTTCTATGTTTGTATCCCAAACTGTTGCCGGGAAAGTTTTTTCTATCACACTGTCAGTAGCAGATACAACCGCTGGAATATCTCCGGGCTGAGAAGTGCTAGTGAGTGAACCGTTATCAATATCGTATTGAGAGTATCTATTTACAGTGTCGTACTGATCATCACCGTATTGAAAACCTTCGATCATCGGAGACCCAAAAATATTCCACCCATCATCAAATACTGCTAGGTGATGGTGACCTGTCTGGGGGTTTGGCTCGGCTTCGTCACATGGGCTACCTGTTCCATCACCAACTAAGCAGGTGGAAGAGATAACATCTGAAGTCATGCCATCTGTACAAGGGCAGTCAGCCGGATCGATGACAAAAGTAACCTCATCGTCACACGCACTAAATGGTAGCGAAAAGTGTTTAGTACAGAGATAACTGTCCGAGTTTGTGTTGGATAGGAAAACAGGATTATCTGTAGCATCTAAAGAAAGCTCAAATCCGACCTCAACTCGACTATCGCCAGAGAAGCTTCCGTCACTATCAAAGTTTGAAAGATCCCAAGTGTAATTAAAGGTGAAGTCAGCAGAAATTGTATTAGTCCCTCGAATTGCTTCTGCACCATTAGTAGAAGTAATTGGTGTCGCTACCGTGTTTTCGTCAACAGAACCTCCGAGTCTAATACTGAAAGAAATGTTCGTATGGTTATTATCTGGTAAATTACCACATTCATCATTTAAAGTCCATGTTGCAGTTGTTTGATATTGTACATCAACACTGGTAGCCCCCGAGTCTACTAACGCTTGAAGTTCTTCTTGAGTAGGTAGCGTTGGCACTGGTGTTGAGACTGCACATGATTCAATCTCACAAGGATCATCTGTAACATTAAATTCAATTGTATGTTCCTCTGAGAAAGTTTCGTTTGTAATACCATAACTAAAATTAACATTAAATCTCTGCTGCTGCTGAACGTGACCGATTATATCATTATCAAAGTTTAATTGTGGCTTATACTGAATTTCTCTTTGAATAGTTGCAGCAGCCTCACCACCGGGTAAATTAACACTATAGTGGCTTGCATACTGCGTGGTAGGCTCGACTACAGTAATAGAATCAATGCTTCGATAACCCTTGTGGTTATCGTTGACAATTTCTCTACTTGCCCCGTCCCAGTCAGAGTTGCCAGTTTCATCCTTTCTTCTATACAATAATATTACAGCGTAATTATAATTATTATCTTTCATGGCATCGTCGAAACCTGCTGTCGTACCAGAAGAAATAAAATCAGTTTCTAGATCTGGGATTTTGTTATCTACCGCTTCCAATATGTCGCCCGTATATACTTCGAGCTGTTCGTCGTCGCTCAATAATACCTTAACCACCCATTGAAACTCGTAATCGTTTATGTTGATTAGTTGCCAAGCTGGATCGTCGGCATCTGGCGTATGTGTTGCTTGAATTTTAAACTTACCATACGGGTCAGTGTCGCCAACATTAATCCAGAATTGATTATTTGGGGAATTAACATCATCAGCCTCTGGTACTGTCCACCTTGAAACATCTCCTTGGTTTGGTACAGCAACCCCGTTGAACGGAATTAAAGCTTCATAATCATCACCGTATTTATCATCTACGGTGTTAATCGATATATCGCCATAGCTGTGATCTGTGAAGTTCGCCGTAAACGAAGTATCAAAAGCGGCACAAATACCGGTGGTAACAATTTCTTCATGAGAAACACCACCGCTCTCTTCATCAACGCTTTGCCACCTTAAAACAACCTTATAAGACTTTTGCTGCTCAAGGAAGGCAATTATATTTTCAGCTTGATTAAATGCATTATCGTTATGAGATACATATTCCTTAGTTTCACCAGTGCCTTGGTCTGTAATCTGCCAGATCCACTTAACATCGCAATCGTTTGTGATGTTTGAGTGATATAAAAATAGTTTATAAAAATCTGCGCCGATGACCTCTGTGCCGTTTGCGTTATAATATGCGCCAGTGGCGTTCTCTCGGAAAAAGATTTTCGGGTGCGTTGAATTTGATAACTTTCGTTTGTTTTCACAGTCATCATCTAGGGCAAGATTAACTAAGCCATTAGATGGGCTACACTCACAAGATATGGCAAGCGTTTCACTACAATAGCATGCAGGAGTAGCGATAAATCCGTCAGATGCATCACCCCAAAGTGCCGAACTTCCATAAGTACCCCAGTTTTCTATTCTTGCCTTAACAAGATCGTCACAACTGGAAGAGTAGCCGTAAAGCTTCACTAAAACTTGTGTGTTACCTTGATCGTCGGGGTTTCTTTCTGCACATAATACAGATTCCGCAGGCTGCAAGTCAAGCCCAGCATAGTATGGTATTTCTTGATTGCCTGTTGAGACTACCCAAACCCATGAAAGGTTACAAGCTTTATTTTCGCCTTCAGGTTTTACAATTATACAGCAGCATTCGTCTGTTCCTGTATACAGGTCGGCAACCTTTATCATCTCTCCAATAACATACATTATCTCGAAATCTTTGTCCTGTCTGTCGTTCAAAACTAGACCGATTACATTATCTTCTTCATCGCCGGTATAGCTCAACAGCGCAGCTACTCTATCTTCCCATTCGGTTTTTGCTTGTGCGAACATCTCAGCGAGTTTTGCGGTTTCTTCCATAACTCTCGGATCTTCTGATTCGCTAGCTAATGTATAAACTGCTTCATAAAATGCTACAATAGAGTTCAACGTAATATTTAGCTGAGTTGTTAAAGCTGTTGAACCGTCGCCCTCATTCCATCGAGCTGCGATGATTCGCCACTTATCAAGTTCGCTTTGTGCAGCAGATTGCAGTGTTGCAATTGCCGAGTCAGGAGCAGAATTTAATTGACCATTTGGGTTTTCTGAGCTAGCTACAGAGCACCAGTTATATGCCTCTGCTTTCAGTGCTTCGATGCCATCCCAAAGATTAACAGAAAAATCACAACTTATGCTAAGCTCGATTTCATCAGAACTACAAGTTCTAATTAATTTATTTGATTCATCGGCATATGCACTCAAAGTAAACACCCACTTGTTAGGTGTATTTGTTCTCGTACAGGATTCCGAATTAATCGGTACATCAATTGTTATAAGATTGCTAACTTCGTCAAGCTTCTCACCCGGTGCAACACCAAAACTCTCAACAGAGACAGTGGCAGCATTACCGCTAGAATTAATAGCAGATAATACCCATCTGTATTGACAGTCATTATCCGTCAATAAGTATCTCGCCCCTACAGTTACCTTTGAGTTACAACTTTCGCTAGCATCAATACAATTTTTGCTGATCTCGAATTCACATGATGGAATTGAAGTCTCACAATCTGGGTTACAATCTTCCCAAATCCCAACGGATGCGTGAGTTCCCGGTTCAGGGTTACAGTCGCCAGCACAAATATCAACAGCCGCTTTATAACATGCTGTTCCGTCTTTGGTGACCACAACTTGACCCTTGTCGTAACTACAGTCTCTAGACCATCGTCCACAAGCATACTCGCAACAGTCAAACTCTTCTATCTCGATTACGCAAGATGAGTCGATCAATTCACAACAGTCAACACATTCGGTTGGCTCGCCAGTCGATGAATCCACTTCTACTGGGAATGAAATCTTAGGTGAATTTTTGTTTGTCCCGACAACCCAGTCTGCAAACTTAAATTTGCTTCTATTATAACCCGGACGCTTGATAACGGGAAGGATATTTAAAATTCTTTCCATATCTTCCCAGTCTTTAAACCCACTTGTTACACTAAACGGGGTTGATGCAAAGTAAGAAATTACTAAATCAATTAATGCAGCGGCAAACTTCTTTTGCTCTTCTTTTGAGTATCTTACCGGATCACCATGGGCTCTAGAGTCGTAAGGCAACTTAATAAACAAATATTCTTTATGTCTTGAATACCAATCTTTAAACCACTCTGGTACAGGGACAGCACACCCAGTTTCTTTGATTTCTACACAATCTGGAAGCTCAGGAATGTCACAACACTTAATTTCGCATGGATCTTTCGCTTGTGCGTGCTCTGGGTGACATTCTGGGTCTCTCGCTTCAAACCATGTGCCGATGTGATAAGGGATCATGTTATGTCTAACAAGTTCATCTCTTAAACTATTAACCGAGTCACACATAACGTGAAAACCTTGCTGCATGACGTGCAGAATTCTATTGTTTCCAACATATTTTGGATTAATCATTAATTGTGACAAATCTTGACTATAAAAGCCATCAAAGTCATATTCGATTAGACCGCTAATTGCGACTCGTGCAATTTTCTTTCCATCTGCGTAAACGTCACCTCTCTTGTCGATCAAAACGTCGTCGGGCTTGTAGTCTAGAGAAATAAATTTAGCACCGTTTGCAGGTAGAGATTCATCAATTAAAAGATCTCCGTTTTCTGCATACATCCAACCAATTAAACACTCTGGTCCTTCGTTGGCTTCAAATGTGTTATCTGTTCCTTGTCTAATGATTCTCCAAGCACCACAATCATCACAATCTTTTATAAGCTCTTCTAAATCTTCTATAGCCTCTACAGCTTCGGGTGTAAGTGTAGTTTCAGTATAAGTTTCGCTTCTTGTGGTTCCTTCGTTATTACAATTTTCAGAATCAGTAAGTTGCTCAGTAATTTCAACTATGAGAGCTTGATATAATGAAATAATGGTTGTATAAGTACCGTTATTATAAGTTTGAGCCGCTTGAAGCCCTTGGTATCTTTGAAGCCTTTCTTCATAAATGTATCTTTGCTCTACTAATTCTTTTTCTTCTGCGTCTGTTAACGGGCAACAGCAGCCGCTGTCTTCCAACTGCTCTTCCAGCTCTTCCAGCCGTTCTTGAGCTTCTTGAATGGACGTAAAACTACTATTAGCGTTCCCGGCAACTGATTGAAAGTTGGTAGGTGTTGCCCCCAAAGCTGCGGTACCGGCGTGGGGTGCTTCTGCCATTGCAGTTCGATAAGCAGCAATTTGTCTTTTTAGTAAGCTTAGTTCATTACACAACGCTTCAATCTCTGTGTCGCTGAGTGGACATGGATCTTCTGTAATCTGTCGATCTTTAACTTCTGTAGTTGTTCCGTTTTCAATAATCTCTTCTAATTCTCGCACCCTGTCTAAAACAATATCATCGTTAGAGCACTCAACACATTCGTCTACACACAGTGTTTGAGTTCCGTTATATGCTCTAATTTTCCAACTTTGAGACTGGGCAACAGTAGCTAGTTCTGCATTTTTAGCAGCGGTGTATTCTTGTATTGTCGCCATGTATTGCTCGTGACTTTCACAAGGCATCCAATATGTATATTGAGCTGAGCCGTGTGAGTGTGACCCCGAGCATCCTAATTCTTGAGCCCTATCGTCAGCCTCTGTAGGTGTCATGAAATGATCATCATTTGGTGGATTATAAACATAAGGCTCAGAAGCAGCCTGAGTGGATTCACTGACAACTCTTCTGGCAAATAACAAACCAGCCTCTTGAGAATCGTTTGTACCGGCAGGAAAATCTCCATCGCCGTCGATTCTTGTTACAATAATTTTTGGTGTTTCATCTCCGTAGCAAGTAATATCAATATCTGAAAGTGGTTGTTCTCCCTTTGCTATCGAATTTAATTCTGCCCTACTATCTTCTGACGCCAGCACAAAACTTTCAAACGCTCCTTGAGCGGAGGTTTCGACCGCCTGAATTTCACTGATAAGATTACTAACATAATCAATAAAGTTAGAAACATTTAAAAGTGAATTATATACTGTAATATAGGAATCTCGGCTTCCCGAACCGTCTGTGCCGTCTAGTCCGGGTGCTTGTCCACTTTCAGGATACCAGTCGCCTGTGTTGATAACTGCTCTAGCTTCATCATGCTGGCTATTGATAAAACCACCACCTACAAGCTGTTCTTTTAATTCCGTTAAAATAGAAATGTCGGACTCGTTTCTTTTATTTTCTAGCACTCTTATCTCTGTCGCCTTCGCTTGTGCTTTTTCATTTTCGGCAATCATACTTTGAATCTTTTCAAGGCAGTCTTGCAGTGTAAAAGTTCCGTCTCCATCATGTTTGCAAAGATCAGACCAACTAGAACCATCTGAAATAGCACTTAGTTCTGCTCGAAGTTCTGCTAATCTATTTTGCCATTCTTTACTCTTTTTATCATTTTCAGCCTTGGCAGCATTGCGATCCGCAATTCTTTGATCGTACAGCGATTGTTTTGCCGCCTTCTTTAATTGTAATCTTTGTATTTTGTCATTGAGGGCGGCGATTTGATCATTGAGGGCGTCAATTTCGTCTTGATCGGTGATTGTTCCTGAATCAAGATCGGCTTGAGCCAAATCACGATCCCCCTCGTTGCCCGTCACATCACTTTCCAAACTTTGTCGTACAGTATCCCATTCTGTCGTGAGGCTGGTCATTTGATTGTCGAGTTCACCATTGTCAACTTGATATTGTTTTATTGCAAGCTCTGACTCTTCAATCTGCTCTCGTAATCTTTTAATCTTATCTTCTCGTGATTCATCACAATCAAACACACCGCATGAGCCTTCAATATCCACCTTGAAGCAATCACCTTCAATGCTATTGTAATATTCGCAAAAAAGATTTTCAATAAGTGCGCCGCAAGCGGAATCAGGATGTAAGAATCCAGCAAAATCAGATCCCTTGAGATTCATCCAGCCAATAGATTGTAAAACATTAAATGCTTCTGAGAATTCTGGTGTAAAGTTTCTTCTGTGCCAATCGATTAAATATTCGAAGGAAACATTGATTCTATTTCCACCGGATGACCAAGCTGCAATATGAGAGAATGTTCTGCCAACGTAAGAGTTTTTATTTTTACCTACTGGGCGTCCAACAGAAGATTGATAGGTGAAATCATCAGTCCAAGCACTAATCTCATCTTTTTCGTCCGTATCATTGAGTAGAGTTGGTTGAGTGCTTGACCCAACACGAAGTTTTAAATCACCAGCCCAGCTTGTAACTTGAGTTGTAGACAAAACAACCCTGTCGTACTCTTCTGCATGGGCAACCACGTCGTCTGGCTGGAATGAGTTTCCACCTTCGGTAATTTCATAAGCTTCTTTGTGTAATACGTTCTTTAAACCGGCATACTTGGGCTCAAACTCGGAATCAAAAACTTCTTCGTTAAACTGAACGACAATGACGGATTCACTTTCTTCCCAATATACATTTTTAACTGAAAATCCACAAAATGGGCTTCTAGCATCGTCAAATATTTGTTCAAAATAATCGAGAGTGCTTGAATCCTCGACACCCGTCATATCCAAGTCTTTAGGACCAAAATGAGGCACCCATACTCTGCCGCCGTTACCCTTTAGACCAAATTTAGCTCTAGAGCCAGCGATAAAGAAACTAAACACAACTGCTAAAATTGTGTTAACCAATACCCATAAGAAACCGGGAAAACTTGGGAATTTATCTCCCATTTTTGTGTCACAGTTTTCATTTTGAGAAAGTTGATTGACAGCTTCTTGCAGATTTGTAAAAATCCAAACAAAAACTTCACGAATTGTGTCAATTTCAACGACTAGATGAGAATCGCTTTCCGGGTTCGCCTCTTTCATTAGCAATTCGTTGAAACTTTCTAAAACATCTTTCCAACTGTTGACCTCAAGCGCAAAAACATCTTTTGCGATTAAATCTAACACCTTATCTACATTTTTGTTACGGGTGAACTCTTCTGACACTCGAAGAAATAAAACAGGATCTCCAAAGACTACATAAAACAATAAAGCAGTGGCAGCATACGTCAAGCCGTGCAGGTTTTTATTAGTAGGTTTTTCAAGACCAAAGAATTCAAACAGCCAGTTGACCAAAGGAACATTATATCTTTCTACAAATGCTCTGGTCATGCTGTTTTCTGAAGAACTCCACCATCTTCTAAACTTTGAATTGCTGGGAATATTATCAATTCCAATATTTGAGAAGTTTGTTAGGAAAGATACTTTTTTAAGCATCTCGGGTGAGGTAAATCCATGTGGAGGATCATAACAGGTTTTTATTTCGCAAATTTCTTGACAACATCCGTAATTGCTTTTAGAATAATTGTCTAAACCATATTCCAATACCGATAACAGTGATGTGGCTAGATCTTTTTGTGCAACACTAGCACTTTCAAGAGTAGCACCACTATCCACGTCGTCTCTCAATAGTGAAATTCTTGAGATTAGATTATTAATATAATTAAGGTCTTGCTCACCGTTATCTGCCATTTAATTTCCCTCACTACACGATTATTTGGTGTTCCAATGTATAAATAGTGGTGCTAAAGTAATAAACACCACTGAAATTGTTTTTTTTAAGCTCACTCACTGTCGTTTTCGTCATCACAAAATTCTGTTGATCCATCACATTCGGATGTTACACCACCCATGTTTATATCACCGTGTTCATCTTGACAAGTAGAGAATGGTGTATCAGGTTCACACGACAACTCAACGACAATGTTTTCTTTGTCGGGCTCGGCTTGACATTCAGCAAAAACGACCGGATTGTCACACTCTACAAATATATCTCCGTCACCGCCCTGTTCTGAACAAACGGAGAATATAACAGAACTATCATCGCAATCAACACTTACAAATATGTCAGACAATACGGGTTTGCAATTATTGAAAACAAGAGTTCCAGAGCAATCTATTGCAACTGCTGGGATTCCTGTTCCAACGTCCTTACAAGAATTGAAGAAAATATCTTCGTCGCAAGAGATACGAACCTTTGGAATGCTAAACGAAACTGCATCTGCGAAATCAATAAACAAACAACCTTCGGCTGGTAGCGCAAACAGGCTTGGATCAACGCTAGATGTTACAGAATATGCCCCACAGCGTCTTCTCAGTGAAGGTACACCCTTGTTATTTAGAGAAAAAGGAACCTGTGGCAAATCTTCGACCCTAATTCTAGCCTGTGGTGCATCTTGCTGATCTGTTAAGTATGAAATAGTTGCGTTACATATCACATAATCATCTTCATTGCAAATTTCAGCATTTCTCATGTCAATAGTTATAGTTGCGTCATCAGTATTTCCGCAAGAATCAGTAACTCTCCACCTCAAAAGTACAACACCCTCATACAGAGGTTTTGGCATGAAACTAAAAGAACCGATAACTGGTTCAAATTCATAGACAGTTCCAGATTCTTGTGGAGGGTAATCTAAGATTTCATACTTTACAATATCTGCATCTAAATCAAAGGCTCGAAGTTTTTTGTCAATAAGAGCACGCCCGCCCTCGATAACATATTCAGCATCAAGTGCTTTAGGCTTGGACTGACAACAGTCGAAGACTATCACTTTGGAGTTGTTACCAATTTCTCCACTACCTGATACTGTGTGAGTTACGACACAATATTCATATTGAATTTTGCCGCACCCCGTACATCCTCGGATTTTATCTTCGTATCTGTGAAGTCCGTCATCTCCCGGTAAATCATCACCATCAAACTTGGCTATTAAAACCCACTGATCATTAGAGTTTCTTCTCTTGTAGACCCCATAATGATCGAAATCTCCTAAATCTTTCCAAAATATTTCGACTAAGCCATTTTGAGCTTGCCCATGTTCATCACATATGTCTTTTTTAACTTTTACATAAACGTCCGGGTTTTCAATTTCTTTACAGCACCCGATTACGGTTTTTTGATATTGAGGATCTGGCGAGATTTCTTGCCCTTCATATATAAAAACAGGAACAATTGCATACGCCACTGTTGTGCTTTCATTATCTCTGCAATTATCGTTAACAGTTTGAGAAATAGAAGCATCGATATATGTAAATCTTTCGTCAGATGTTTTGATAGTGTCAATAACTTCACCATCTCTAAATACTTTATAAAATTCTACACCATCAATTGACTCAGCAAAAATAACCCCAGTGTGTCTTTCATCACTATCAGAGCAGCGACCTGTCTGAACTTTAAAATTAATTTGCGGTGGGTATACAAAAATGTTTACTTCGCCATCGGCTCCACACCAGTCTAACCAGCTTTCAACTCTTCTATTTCTTACAACTGCTCTAAAATTAATCTTATCTCTACCAAAAAACCCTACGGGCGGGGTATAATAATAGATGGGGGTATTAGCTACGCCATATTGTCCGGTTTCAGAGCTAAAAGGCGCACCTGAGTTAACTTCGAATTTTCCACCCATCTCTGTTTTATCTGTTCGACTCGCAGTGTTTGTATATACATAAAAGTCTTCACGACCCTTGGTTAATACATCGAATTTTCCTAGATATGATTTTAGACTTTCTCCTGATACGTTCGCTTCTACAGATATAACTTCATCTCTAACAATTGGTGCAAAATTACAGCACGGTACCGCACCTGACGATAGGTTCGAAACTTTTTGCCCACACTCGTTGTAGGCTACAACATAATAGTCATATTCGATTGACACGGATTCTGGTTGACACTCCTTGTCTTCTAAACACCAGTCACAACACTTGTCATGATCGGCTGGTGGAAAATCTACCCAAACCGTTGAAGCTATCTGGACGGGGGTTCTCAAAAGTTGAGAGTTTACAGAATTAGACTGTTGAGAAGCAAACCCATTCACGTTCGAAACAACACCCACTTTTGAGCCGATGATTGGCACAGCAGATCCCGAAGAACCTTTTTTTCTTCTGTATACAATATAAAATTTTGCAGTGTCAGATGGTGTCCATGATAATATGATTCCACCTTCATGCTTCCCATCACAAGCTAGCTCTGAAACGCTGTATTTCCTGTCTTTACCCCAACCTGACTTGCCATCAAGCACGAAATAAGGAATACCATCGCCGTCAACGTAGTTACCATTAAAATCACCAACAGATAATTTAAAATTAGAAAGTTCATCGCAAGGACAACACTTATTCGGGACAACCCTGTTCTCTGTCATCTCTAGAAAGTCTGATGCGTTTTGTAGATGAAAAGCGGTTTGAACATCTACAACGTCTATTGCAGAATCATCATTACTATCAAAACTATTTTTATATTTATTATATGTTATTAGCTTTGTTAGAAAGTCGGGATCTAAACTCTGATCATAATCTTCTGACGTTTCGAGCAGGACACTATTCGTTGTTAATATTTGCGACGATATTCTGATTCCAAAATTCTGATAAGCCAAGACCTCTTGAGATGTTTGATAGGTGGAAAGAAGTGTTGCCATGGTACTACTTCTAGCTGTACCGATATTTGCAACGGTTGCGCTAGTTGTAGCAATAGGCGTTGCATTTGTGTGCATAAAGGCTTCATAAAAATCATTGTCCGTACTTAATCCATATATCGAACTTCTTTTGACGAGTAAATAGGTTAAGACACCAGTACCGGAATCGGCATAGCTATCTTGATTTCTGGCGTGGGCAACGACCGTATCTTTTGTAGAAGAGTATCTGTTTGAACTTATAATATCATATTTCCAATTTTTATCCTCAAACAGAGTTCCATCCTCACCAGAAACACAAGCGATTATTCCCTCTCTGTACAACCCTTGAACTGTAAGCTGAGCACCCGACAGGCTTGCTCCGTCACAGTCTGCCCCATAGGAAACCTCAAGTAAAACACCTTCAGGGGTTGAAATAATATCAGAAATCCATAATTTAGAAAAACACCGAGTTTTTACACAAAAATCAGAACACTCATCAGGAACATAAAATTCAAAATCTACGCTTCTATTTATTGTACAAACCTCAGTTGGCACGATATTTGCAACAGTTCTAGAGATCTTTCTAGATATTGATGTGGAGCCAATTAATAAAAACATATTTCTTATTGTAACAACGTCGGTTACATCCGTTACCCCGTCTCCATTTGCATCGAAAAAATCTAGCATATATTCTTGATAACCTTCGTCATCACGACCAAAGAATGTATCTGTTTCGTATGTTATATTTGATAGATCATATGCGTTGCCGCCAAAATATTTTTGACTTACGGGTGAATCGTCAGGCAACACAATCACTAAATCTGGTATGCTAAGGTCTGCCTCTCCACCTGTTGTTAAAATACAAGCCACCAAAAAGTCTGTTACATTAACTTCTTGTCTTTGATCAACATTATACCAATCGCCATTCCATCTCGGTGTAGGGTTTAACCTTACATCGTTTGTGACCAGCTTTGCTTGAATGTAGTTGTCAGTATTATCAAAGATACCTAAAATCGGTTTTATTTCAGCAAGAGTAGGGGGGTTATCTTCCCCTGTGCCGTCACCAACATACCGTAACTTAAACCTCGTTAAGACTCTAGGATCGTCAGGAGCAGATGTTAAATAAGATGCGTTGGTAGATTGCGAGTTGCTCAGAGCATAATCATATACGCACATATACGCACCATTATTGCCGAGAATCTGTAAAAATTGTTTTTCTTTTGCGTCACCCTTGAGACCATCTCTGTCGATAACAAATCCTTGAGGGACGTTTATTTGAAACTGAACGCCGGAAATATAGCTTGTCGGAAAGGAGTATTTTACAATAATATCAAATTCGCCATCTGAGTTTTCTGCTGGCTGTTGTGCTTCTAGCATTAGATAATTGCTACAGACAGCATTACCAAGAGATTCTATTTTATCTAGTTTTTTATTAATTTCGCTGCTTTTTGCGATTGAAATCGAAGAAAAAATAGTAATCATCATTAGGAATAACTGAACCATTATTGTTACTTGAACCAAGTCACTAGATTTTATTCCTGAATTTGGTGTTCCCGCTTTTTCTAAATAAGAAACATACGCATCATGAATACAGCACACTATTTCTTTAAACCTTGGATCTATATTGTCAGCTACAGATCTCAAACCGGCAGCAACTGGGTTATTAGTTGCCATTGTCGTCATCATATAGGGCAATGCTGCCACAGCGGAGCTTGAGTATGATGCAGTTAGGCTGTACGAGTTTGAAGGGTTTGTGTTTGAGTAGTTTTCCGATATGCTCCTAATAGTTTCCCAAAGACCTCCTAATTTTAGAAAGAAGGGAAAGATGCAAGTGCAAGCATCCCGATCTCTGGTAATAGCTGACTCATCTAAAATCATTCTTAGCAGAGTATCATAACCAGATGAGGGAATTGAGTTTTCTCCGTGACCCAAAATAACGCTCATTCCCGGTGCTATGTTTCGAAATGTAACGTCCCATCCGAAATCTATTGCTTGACCGATAATGGGATCTATTGAGTCTATCTTTGTTCTAAAATCTGTGTTTAGTACAACCAAAATAAAAGTATCAAAGTCATCTCTACTTAAACAAAAATTAACATCTACAGTTTTTGGATCAATTGCCTGAAGGTCTAGTAAATAATCTCCGTATCCAATATCTATCTCATCAGTACAGGTGGACAGTGGTGGTCCGACTTGCCATTTTTTAATAGGAGCTGAGTTATTTTGTGCATTGTTAGACCACCCGTATTCTGATGTATTATACCCATCTTCTGAGACGATTGCCGTACAGTCGTCATTACCAATAACAAATTCAACCCTATTCGTGCCGAGTGGCTTATTCATCTTTACTGTGAACAGAGTATCAAACGATGGCTTAGCTTTATCCCAACTGTAGCTATCGCACTTTATCACCCACTCGTTTTTAGTTTGACCTAAGTTAAAATCGGAATATACATCAATTTCACCAAACTTACTTTCTACGCTGATAATAGAATAAGTATCTGGTAGTTTTACTCTAAGTGAGAAATCTTCAATACCCTGAGCACACTTATCAGCAATGCAATATTTTATATCAAATGACGAGCTAGGAATTTTACTAAATGGATCTTCATTGTAGTTTTCCATCCACACTAAAAGCTCTGGGTTGAATGGCTGAATGTCAGTATTTTCGCTACATGATGCGGTAGACTCTTTTCGAATCCAACACTTGTCGGCGCATATATCTGGCTGATCATCACAAACGCACTCTTCTGTTGTATGGTTTACTATATCACTTTCTACTGATAAAATTTGTTCACCTAACGCTAGAGATGATACAGTGGCTCTTACAAAATAATCAAAAGAGTTCTCAGAATCTTCAGAGTATGCAACGCCTTCGTCTACAAAAGTTCTAACGTCTGTTTCTAAATCATACTCTATTCGATCATCACCTATCAGCTTGATGAACTTTAAAGAATTTATAACTGTATTTTCTGGTAAAGAAATATTCCATTGAAAAGTGACCTTCCCGTATTCTTCAGTCCAACACTCTCCAAAAGAAGACTTTTCGAGTGTAATTGATTCGCCATCACAACTTGGAACTCCATATTGTTCAAAGGTAACAGGCAATTTTGGAACATCAAACTGATCAGACATAGAGCCCTCAGATGCTTTCCAAGAAATAAAATATTTAGGATAGCCGGGTACGCCGGTTTCTAACTCATCTAGCGAGTCGGTGTAGGAATACTGTTGCTGCTCTGATGCATCAATTTTTTGAATGAGGACGGCATCAGTCAGATCAGTTCTTTTAGAGAAAATGTGATAAGAAGCAACTTCTATATCAGGGTTAAATGGCTCTACCGCAGACCATTCGATTACTGTGCTGAAACCCTCTTCACAACTGCCCTGAAGAGTGGCTGTGGCTTGTACTTCTGTAAACGCCAGATCGGTTGTAACATAACTAAACAGTGCTAAAACATCGACTCTTTCCCCGGTCGCCCGACTATCTTTCTCAACGTAATTGGCTAAACTTAATTCATCGTTGATTGCAAGATTAATATCATGATATTGAACGTCTAATAGTGTTTTGTCGATACCTCCTTTCCACTCGCCACGCACATATTGATTGATTACACCCTCTTCGGAAATAACATCTTCTAGCACAATGTTTTCAAAAAACTTCCACCCGTAATCATCAATTAAAATTTGTTTCAGTTGAGAACTGATCCACCAGCCCATTCTCTTTTGCTCTAGTTCATCAATATTCTCATAATGATGGTTGCGATTTTTACTGTTTGGGCTTGAGGGTTCTAGATCGCCTTTTAACATGCCCTCTTGCAAAAGCACACACACGTTTTTAGGAATATTGTTTTCATCTGGTGATTCGATAGCTAAATAATCTTCTTCACCGACAATATCGTAAACCATGCAGGCACCATCATAATATTCTCGATATTTTGGCTGAAGATGAGTAGACCAGTCTTCGCACTTTAAGATTTTATTTATAGTATCATCAAAATTATAGACGTTTAGATAAGAGCCTAACTTATATCCCGGTGCGATTAGCTCATCAGAATAAAAATATTCATTATCTGGTCCCGGCTCTGGGAGGGCAAAGTCGGGTCTCTCTGTTGGCGCATGTCCGTCAATAGTATCAGGTCCAACTAAGATAAGGTTATATAATTTGTTATCTTCACTCATCTCTATCGCCTCTCAATACTTTTACCGATACCGCTGACTTTAACAACTTTTGAAACATTTATATTATTTTCTTTTTCTGGTGTGCCGTCTTCTGTTTTAATTTCTTCATCTTTTTCTATGGGCATACTCGTTGTCTCACAGCAGAGCCTCACATTGCAGTCACAACCTTTTTGGCTTTCATTTATTAAATAGTCTTTTTTCGAGTTCTTGCTAATATTAGTGTAGGCAAGAAAGGAGAGAAACCCTAAAAAACCAAATAACCCTGCGGTCAACGCAACGACAGATAGTAAAGCAACTTCAGACATACTAATAATTACCATTTTAAAAAAGAAAAGGGGTGTCTTTCGACACCCCTTTCAAAACAACGGAGTAAAATGTTTATTTAGTACACCACTTCATCAGTGCTTCGTTCAGCATAGTGTTTCTTCGATCTGAGTGAAATCGATCAAGAGATTCTTCTTTCTTATCGTCTTCTTCTTTGCCCATAGCTTTTTTGATAGCTTTATCTTTCTTAGCCATGTAATCATCTGAATCAATGTCGCCATCGCCGTCTTCATCACTCTTCTTTTCCATGGTGATTCCAAAACCACGAACTGGTTCTTCGCCATGGGAAGGGTACTCGTCAGTATAGATTGTGATAGAGCCATCGTTATTCTGCTCCATGTCGTAACCGGCATCCCTTGCCTGCTTGATCAACTCAGTCAACTTCGGTCCCATCTCACTGGAAGCATAAAAAATAACTTGACCATCGTTGTCTTGCTCTGGGTCTAGATCAAACATATCTGCAAACTTCTCAACAGTCATACCTGCGGGTGCAGAGGTGTCCATACCCAGCTCCATCTGCTCGGGCTCTTTTTCCTTCATCATGATGGGCTCATCTTCTTCGTCTTCTTCAGCATCAAATTCGCCCATTGAGTCACGCTCAGCGGCAGCTTCCGCATCGGCATCAGCAGGAACCGGAGTCGAGTCGTCGTCGAGTCCGTACTTCGCTAGTAGAGCATTGATCTCTTCATCTTCATGGGGGTCCATATCAAAATCATCCATATACTCTTTCTTAATTTCTTTTTCGTCGTCCTTATCCTTTTCTAAGGCTTTTTTATTGTCGTCCGACTGCTTGTTATTCTTTTTAATGTTCTTGTTAATTTTACTTGACAAAAACTCAGTAAGTTCTTCAGTAGTCATTTGTTTTAAATCTCCTTTGTTTTGTTTAGCTAGAGCACCTTTAACTCTCTGGCTGTATAGTTTTGAAAACTCTTCGTGGTCTAAGCCAAGTGTTCCTGCAATCTTAGCTAAAAACTGACCCATTTTTACGTCATCTCCCTTGATTGAGGAAAGAATGTCATTAAGACCACTGCGATCCATCTTGTCACTAGCACGTTCAACCTCTGAAGCGTCTTCCGTCATGGTAAGTTCTGCCGCCTCTTCATTGTCTAAGTACATATCTTTGCCACGGTCATAATACTTACCGGCTTTAGGATCATAATAAAGAACCGCTCCTGACTTAAACTGAAACGGACCCTCCATACCGGGAATCTCGCCCATATCTCCTTTGAGGTTGGGAACAATGTGTCTGTCACGAGTTACATATTTATAAAACTCTTTGTTTGACATTTTCTTCATCATTTCTTTTTCATCATCAGAACCAAAAAAGTCTGAACCTCTGCCTTCATTAAGTTTATAACCAAAAGATTTTGAGACTCTTTCAAAAAGATCTAATTCTTCTCTCACTCCACGACCAAAACCAGCCTGTTTCGGCATTCTATCGAAGTCACCGTCAGTTCCCATCTCGGCTTCTTCTTCGTCCCTGAACCTTCGCTCCATGTCTTGAGCCTCTGGGGAGTCGAACATACCCTTATAGTATCTATCTAATTCGTCGTCGTCCATTGCCGCCAACTTATCAAGATCGCCATAAATATCCCTAAAGCCCGTAAGGTCTTTAGAATAATCACGAATCCTATCAATTAAATCATCCCTATCTACTTGCATCGCCTCGTGTAGTCCTGTGTTGCTCATTTTTAATCCATCCTCCCAGTCTCTAAAACATAAATTTCCTTGTTCATAAGCTTCTCTCTCCATCTCTCTAAGGTGCTCATCGTTTTGAGCATATCCTTGCTCACCGACAGTACCCTCTAGATCACCTCTGATATTTTGAGCGTGATGAACCAGTTCGTGCGAGATAGAGCGCATTATGTCTTTGGGGTGTCTGCCATCAACATACACTGTGATTCTTTGATGATCAGGTTCATAGTAGCCAGTTTTACCAAGTGGGTTTTTTGCGTTGTCGGTATCTTTTGCAAGTCGAATGTCGGGCGTTTGCGGGTAACCCATCCTCTCTTTGGCGAAAGGTAAAAAGTCTTGTAATAGTTTTTCTACCGTTTTAATTTGGTGAGGGTATATTAAACTCATTTTATTTTCCTAGCTAATATTTGCTGTGATTGGATGCTCTTTAAGAGCCTTCGCTACATCACCTTCAGATGCATTAGGGTTATCATTCAAAAACGAACTTACAGCTTGACTCAAGTCCATTTCATTTTCCATTCTTTTTGCAACTTCTGATGAAATAAAACTATAATCTAGTTGACCCTCGGAGATAAGCTTCTCACGAATCATTGATTTTAGAGTTCTAATTGTAAGCTTCATATTTGTTCACAACTCCTGTCACCAAGTAAATAGTAAACTAAGCGTGAAATCTACTTTTTTTAAAACAAAAACAGGTAAAAAGCAACCATTAGAGAAAAGTAAGTTATAAAGGCTAGGTATGTTCCAAGTCGAGCTAGCTTATTTTTCTTATTTTTCCACAAAATATAAACCCCCATGCTGACGATGAGGGTTTTAGAGATGACAAAGGGTATGTCACCGAGAGACATTAAGAATTCAGCAATTGGGTTTGCTTCTTCTATAACTTTTAGGTGTTTGATATAGATCAGTGAGGCAATAGCATCTACAACATTCATGCACAAAACAGAAGACAGAATGGTCTTGATTGCCCTGTCTTTCACAAAATATCACCTCCTAAATGTCGATGATGATAACCCCCCTCTGCTCGTCTTCGGGTTCTTCTTCTGGGTAGGGATAGGGCTCAGGAGGATACAGTGGTATCTGCAACTCTGGTCTTCGATCTTGTTCGACCGATTGCCTACGCCTTTGTTCTTCAATAATTAAATTTGTTAATTCCTCTTCGGTTAAAATATCTTTAATATTTTCCCAAATTTCATCAATGCCCATTGATAATTTCCTCTAAACGCTGAAGGGTTTCATCACAATTTCCTTTGTGTAAAATTCCAAACCCGCCGTGTTGAATGAACGGCGTTACTTTTCTTTGATAATCATCTATAAGCACACACTTAGAATTATTGTGGTTTGCGTACTCATATTTATTATGCGAAAAGATCATAGAATTTTCCCACCTATTAGTATCTAGTCTGTTCAAATTCTTTTGTACCCACAACTTTTTACCTTCGGCAGAAGCTGTTCCACCATTGTGATCCATGGGCGAGGTTAAAAGAATCGGAGATGGATCTATCTTGGAAATAACAGACCAAAGCTTTTTACCCTCTGGTAGAAAAGGTAGGTCACGCCACCAGTCTCGATCCCACTCAAAAAGTTTTCCTATCAGTATCTTTAATTCTTTTGGTCGAGCCTCTTTGTTTTTTTTCATTTCGGCTAGGTCTATGTCTACCCCATAAACTTTCTCAACTGCCGTACAGAGCGATTCTAAGCCCTCTGGGGGTGCTTTTAGAGCCTCAGACAGTGACCGACTGGCGGCACCCTCAAAGTCAACTAGTACCCCGTCCATATCACAAAAAATTTGATATGGAAAATACTTTATAGTGGATAGTTTCATAAGCCTCTCCTTATTTTCAAGACTTCTCTTGATTAGTTGTAAATCTCGTAAGTGAAATTTGTCAATAGACGCCCCGATAGCAATGGTAGCTACTGATAGAAGTCTGTCAATCTCTATAACCACACCGACTCTATCAAAGTAATCTATATGATCAGAGCCTAAAATCATTCCTTCGAACGATCTTATTCTTACGAGATCTCCTTTATCCATCGACCTCGCTCACAACTTCTATTGATGTTTTTAATACTAGGTGGGGTTTAGCTCGCTCATCTTGCCACATCACAGTAACATACTTATCAACGGTGACATAGCTTGTAACAGTGGTGTCTTCAGGGGCAATAAGCCCATAACGCCACTGCTTCTTATTTGAACTGGGTGGTGCAAATGTTTTTTGTCTAATCAGAGTCCCGATCTTCATCAACACCTCCAAGAGCAATTAAACCCTCTTCAATCAAATGAGTGGCTACACGACCATAGTGACCCTGTAGAGACCAAGCGAGACCAGTATTGACAAGACCTTGAAAAAACTCAATTGTCTCTTCTTCCGTCATCTCGTTGTTTTCATACCTAATAATGTTATCTACTAATGACATTTTTTCTCCTTTTCTACTCTATATTAGCAATATAGCACAACGAGCATTCATTGTCAACAGGAAATTAATATTTTTTTCATAACATCATCACCCAACATAGAGTGTAGGCGAATATAACTCTCCTCAGTCAATGCTTGCATTAGTTCGACAATAAGTTCTCTTTGCGCTGGTACTGATTTTGTGCTGAGAACAATAATTGCAACTGTCTTCAGTTCAACGGTATTGAGGCTAAGGGGCTCTTTGCGATCTCGAAATTTGAATTTTTTCCAATTCATTATATTAATAAGTATTACTCATAACGAGGATCGTAAGGGCTTTCGTAAGAATAAATTTGATAATCTCCACATTCTTCTAAAAGACGGTCAAAAACCTTCATTGTTCTTTCACAATCTGCCAAGGCAGTATGAGCCAAACCAGTAAAGTTTATGTCGTAGTGTTCACACAAATAATCCATACCGCTTTTTTTAATTAAGTTCTTTCGACGTAACACATCAGCCATAGCCTTTGTATCGATGTACGGGGGAAACCCCATCTCTTCGTCTTCACCCCAAATCTTTTTGCAGGCGTTGCTGATAAATTGAAGATCGAAGATCAGGTTTTGACCGATAAGAAGATCTGAATTCTCAATTTGTTTTCGAACAAAGGGTAACACTTCGATGTGAGAGGGGGCTTCTACATAGTCTTCTGCCCTGTAGTGGTTGATTTCCAATGCTCTAGGGCTTGCTCTTTCTATATGCTGGGGCTTTATCTTTGTATTAAATTTGTTCACAACATATCGATTACCATCTTCAGACAAAACATAAGAGATAAGGGCAATATCTATAATCTCATGATTGTCAAAATCTAGTCCTGTTGTTTCTGTATCGATAACTGTTAAAATCATTTTTTCTCCTTTATAGTTCTTCGTCGCCGGATGCCGCCCATTCGATATAGGTCATAACATTGTCGGCTATATGTTTGTCATACTTCTTTTCGTCAATCTGGTGACCCATTCTCTTTGCAAGTCTTCTGCCTCGCTTCCAAGCCTCTATCTCTTCTGCCACCAAGGACACCCGATATGCTTTGCTTTTAGAGACCCTGTTGTCTGTAGAGACAGAATACATGGGATTGTCCCTGTCGAAAGCTTGCCAGTTTTTATCTATTAGTAAATGACCAGCTTCGTGAAGCAGGGTATAGTATTTTGTCTCTGGGTGGTTTCTTGAATTAATATAAATTGTGTTTTCTGATGGTTCAAATCGATCTTCAATGCCTTTATCAAGTATAATTTTGGTTTTATATTTGCTTGCCCACTGGACAACATCTTGAAACTGTTTAGTGAAGTCAATTTTCAAAGTTTTCTTCTCCTGCTTTACAGACATAACAGTTAATATATAACACATTAAGAATGTATTGTCAAGAGAAATGTCTTTAGAGTTCGACAATTTTACCTACTTTGATCATATAAAATCCCTATAACGCAATGCGTTAAAGAGAGAAGAAGAGTGATCCTATGACGCACCCCGTTATAAACGACAAGAATACTCCAAAAATAAACACCTGATCTTCTTGTGCTCTAGAAACCGGTGGCGGTTTGGGTATTTCTTCTGGAAAATTTACACAGATTGTGTCATTCGTTTCTGGTGTTTGTTCGTTTTTCCAATTCTCGTAGTTCTGCCGATACTTTTCTGAATAATATTGCCTCTGAGGTATTGAAGCTACAGGCTTAATTCTAATATTATTATCCATTTTTTTACCTTAGCGTGAAACTACAGAGTGAAACTGAGGGGGCAATCTCTTGATCATGCCAATCGAAGTCACCCTTCATACTTTAGCTCGATACCGTTGAACTATTGCTGTTAAGGTTCGTTGTGACGTGGAACCATACCCCTATAATATAATAAAAAAATATACCCTCAGTATTATTTCGCTCCTAATCTAACCTTACATAATCTCCTTTTACTCCGGTTTGTGAAATAGAGGCTACTATTAGTAAATATACGCTAAGAAAATTAATTTTGCTGATAATAATCCATATTTAGAGCCCCGCACTGAACACATTTAAAGATTGGAATAGGCACTACTGCCGGTTGACCAGTAGGAGAAACCTCAGCAGGAACCTTTTTTAAAGTTACTACGGTTTCGTATACATTCGAACCACACTCTTTACATGGTACATCTTCTGCATTATTGAAATCAAAATTTTGTAAATATTGGTTGTTCATTTTTTCTCCTAGTAAGATAATGTTATCATGGTTTTAATTGCTTGTTAAGAAAGTTTTTCAAAGTTTGTCTGGCGATCACAATATCATGATTAAGCATCTTTACAGGATTAGGGTTAAACAAAAGACCATGTTTGACACCAGACTTTAAGACCGGATGCTCTTTTTGTGGCACTCTTTTCTTTTTTTTGTAATCTAAACGATCTCTGGTTATCTGCCGTTTAATCTCTTTTCTCACAGGCGATTCATGGTTTGTTTTTGGATCGTTCGTTAGCGCAGTAGGCACAACTCTACGAAAGAAACTACAGTATTTTAAAAGCTGCACATCAAAACCCAAACCCTCTGTTCTTGCTAGTGCTTCCGAATCAGATCCGCAAATTAAATTTTTGTAGCCCCCGAGAGAGTCTAGAAAGAATGAAGTTCTCCACGTCGCCTGTCCATCATTGCGCTTTTTGTACCTAATAACATTTTTCAAGTTCTCTGAAACATCCAGACACCCGCCATAAACTACAACCTCCTTTTCGTTCAACACAAGGGTTGAGATAACCCGATGAAGCCACCCCTCGTTCATAATGTCGTCTGCATCAAACCGCTGAAGGACACTTCCCGTCACAAACGGACACAAGGAGTTGAACGTATGATAGGTTCCAGTATTTTCATTAAAATTTACAATCCCAAGACGAGAATCTTCCAGAGTAGAAATTTCTTTAAATGTTTGAGGACAGCCGTCAACGCCGACCAAAACTTCCAGCGACCAGCCCTCTGGCAATCTTTGTGAGAGGATGGATTTTACAGATGACAAAATCCACTTTTCTGCTTTATATGCTGCTATCAAGACTGACACTTTTTTATTTGAAGTTGGAATATCCGGCAATATAATTTTCCACTGGTGGGAATTAAAAAGTTTTGTTTGTTTCTGATCTTGGTTTTTGTGGTTTTCCCATATTCTAGTGTTTTTCGGAACTTGCAAGCCTTTCAAACCCTTTCCCGCCCTGACAATAATTGGAACACCCTGTTCGTTGGCTTGTATGGAAACATTAATATCGTCCATGTATCCATGTTCAAACCTCGACATATCAATATTGACATTGTTCGTGTTCCTTACTGAAACCCCTGTGCCACCTATGGTACAGAGCCGGTTTATGGTCTTGGTATTTTTAAAATGAAGAACCTCGGTTTCCTTATCAGAATAATACCCTGTTGTTTTCTCACCAAAGATTCTTCCATGACAAGTAACGATAACATTGTCATTATATTTCTTCAACACCGATAAACTGTCCTGAACGTATGAAGACGGATAAACAATATCATCGTCAACTGTAAAATAATACTCGTTAGGCTTGCTGCTCCAAAAATGCTTACCAGATGCATTTAAATCTTCTTGTCCGAGCACATATTCAATTTTTGGGTTGTGCTCTATAAAGTTTGGCACCGCTGCGAACCCGTTAAGATATACCCTGACAACATCAACCTGATTTATTATAGACATGATAGCAGTTTTAGCACTGGCAAACCGTTCTGGTATTGTAGCCATGTTAGCAGTTATTTTCATGCCCTGTTTCGTTGGCTTTATGGGCTTAGGCTTGTCTTCGACTAGTAAGCTAGTGGTTGCTTTTTTGACGACAGTGAAACTTGACAGATCAACATCGCAGCCGATGAGAGATTCTTTTTCAACTGGAAACTTTCTAACAGCCAGCGGAAATTCAAATTTAGTTTTTTTGCTCATAGTTCTGTGAAACTTTCGAAAATTAGAAACGTAAGTTTTCCGAGGCTTAGAAAAAATACCAATATCTTTACGCCCAGTTAAGCTTGTTTTTGAGGCGTAAGTTTTCATAAGTTTTTTATTCAAGACAAAAACACTTTTTTGCCCAAGGAGTGCTTGACACCTCATTCTAAACTCTGTGTCTGCTGCAAACCTCACAGAATCAAAAAAACCAATCTTATCTAAAAGCGATGAATGAAACATTGATGAAGCAGCACAGATAACATCGTTTTTGCGTCCGGGTATTCTGCTGTTGGTTTTACAAACAACTATTTTTCTATGAGCTGCATTTGTTAAGCAAGTAAAAAGAGAAGAGATATAGTTTTTTTCGGCAGCATCATCAGAGTCATGAAAACAAAAATACTCACCAGTAGCTTGTGTTATTGCATAATTCCTGCATACAAATGTGCCATAGTTTTTCTTATTCGATATAAGAACAACTTTCTTATTATTGGTGCCTGAAGATATTAATCTTTCCGCAAGGGCAAGCGAGTTATCAGTTGAAGCATCA
>Ga0163109_10000335_pt1 | contig 38143 bp, 26 predicted proteins | sample CRUFie1St13metaG_FD_108704 | JGI IMG/M metagenome (GOLD analysis project Ga0163109, IMG submission 108704) | Marine microbial communities from the Costa Rica Dome - CRUD Field 142mm St13 metaG | ecosystem: Environmental > Aquatic > Marine > Oceanic > Photic zone | place: Costa Rica: the Eastern...
GAACTCCCCATCTACCAGCTCAGCGAAGTCTAGAAGGTGATCGACTTGAGACCGAGCGACTAGTGCTCTCTTTCGTCCCATTACTTTTCGGTTCCGACGTCTTCCGAACAACTCTGTCTCCGTTACAAATACGGCCCCTTTACTACCTTTCAATATCGGCCAACTTAAAACATCGAGATTTTCACGGAAGTGAATACGAAAGCCTTCATTGATATCCCCCTTCCAGAACAGGGGATTCAGTCCCTTTAGCAACTCCGATCCGGCTGATATCTCTTTGATCCGCCTCTCGTCGCTTGCATTGGGAAGGATAAAGATGATCCGTTCGCCTTTCTTTTCCCAATCCCGGATTTGCTCGAGAAAGCGAAGACGTGCGGACTGCTCGTTAGCGAGACGCTCTTCGGCAAGCAAAGACTCGTCTGGGTAGGATCGATAGAATTCGAGTGACTCTGCCTCATAGACTCTTGTGGTTCCAGTCCCAGCTTCTGTGCTTAAGTCCAAGTCTGAGAAGGTGGTCCAGTGGTCTTGGCTGGATGCACGAGAATTCTGGAGATTCCTCCAAAATAGTCCCTCGCTTCTCGATCCGTCCGATTCAAGGTTCGAATCGAGATGTCCGAGGAGTTCCTCTGGTTCTACCAACACCCAACTAACCGCCTTTGGCAAGTATTCGAAAATCCCCGCTTTAGACTCTTCTAGTTCCAGTCGAGGGGAGGCGGCGATAGAAATGGAGCTGACCGATTCCCCGGATCGTTGGGTTACGGGATCGAGGGTTTTAATCGACTCTATCTCGTCCCCGAAAAAATCGATACGAAAGGGATTGTCTTCGGTAACTGGATATACGTCAATGAGCCCACCGCGACGGGCGAATTGCCCTGGGGCCTCGCACAACCCTTCGTGATCATAGTCGAGCTTTTCCAGATTCGCGACCAGTTTCGCGAATTCATACTCAATCCCTTCAGATAGCACTATTTGTCGGGCAGCCATTACCACTGGATCCGGGACGGGTTGTGAGAGGGCGGTTAACGTGGATACAACGATAAGTTTTTTCCCCCCGGCCTCTTTGAGGATTGAATTTAGCACGGCTATACGATCGCTCCTCGAGTCGAAGAGGGCGGATCCCTCGTCGGAGGATTCATTAAATTCGGGGAAATGGTGGATTTTTTTGGTTTCGGAGGAAGCACGCACTTGGAGATGAAACAGTGCTAAGTCCGATGCCCATTGTTCAGCCATTCTCTCAGTTTTGGCGATGATCAAACACAATGGCGTTGTCTGCCTCTGTGCCCAGTCCTCCAAAATGGGGCAGAGTGCCTCCGAACTAACGCCGATGCAACGCTCGAAGGTTTGAGCAGAGGGGGGAATCAAGGCCATTTCAGGACCCTTCATTGTTCTTTCTTGTATTTGGCGATGGCCTTGGTCGCCGCCGCTTCCGCCGCTTCTTTTTTGTTGCGGCCTTTTCCCATCCCCAATTTAGCTCCATCGCAGAATACCGTGACCTCAAAAACCCGCTCGTGCGGATCGCCCTCTTGAGCAGTGGTCTCGTAGCGAAGGGCATTATTCCCCAATTTGGGCTGTACCATTTCTTGTAATACGCCTTTAGGGTTCGAAATTACGCCCTTCTCGACGGGGCTTTCTGACAAGTTTTCATAGAGTTTGAGAATCAAAGTGCGAGCCGTTTCCCAGTCGCTATCAAGGTAGACAGCTCCGATTACCGATTCGAAGGCATCGCCCAAAGCTGAATGCCTCTTTCCGATACCCGCCTTGCGATCCCTTTCCTTGAGAAGCAAGTATTTGTCTAGTTCCAGTCGACGGGCGATTTGAGCCATGTAGTCTCCCCGTGCATAACCCGATCTGGCCTTGGTCAACTCACCTTCGCGGGCGTCGGGATACTTCCCGTAAAGGGCTTCCGTCAAGGCGAGCTGAATCACCGCGTCGCCGAGAAACTCGAGCCGCTGGTTGTTGTTAATCTGGTCAATCGAGCGTAGTAGAAACGATGGATGGGTGAGGCTCTTAACCAGCAAGTTCTTATTTCTAAAGGTATAGCCGAGGACTCCTTCGATTTTCCTGATCGAAGCTTTTGGCATCTCCGCTGCGAGATCGCCATCGTCGGCTTTAGGGCGAGGCGGCTTAGAACGAGTCTTAAAAAAACCTTTCAGTTTGGAGCCTACCATTTGCTTTTCCTACAGGTGACCCTAGGAAGGGGTCAGATAATCTAAAACTATTCCTATTTTAAATCGAACCGTTTGACTAGTTCTTTGGCCAGATTCCGGTATGCCATCGAGCCCGGATTCAGCTTGTCGTATTCAAAGATGGTTTGCCCAAAGGAGGGGGCTTCACTGATCCGAACAGTACGAGGAATTACTGTATCAAAAACCTGTTCAGGCAAGTTAGAGCGAACCTCCTCTACGACCTCGCGCGAAAGTTTGGTTCGAATATCGAACATAGTCATGATGATTCCGCCAATTTGAAGGCGATCATTGACCCCCGCTTGATGTAGCCGGTCGACCACGCTCAAAATCTGGCCCAAGCCTTCGAGGGCGAGGTACTCGCACTGCAAGGCCACCAGCAGGTAGTCCGCGGAAGCGAGACTGTTCATCGAGAGCATCCCGAGGGCGGGGGGGCAGTCGATGATGATCGCTTGGTATTTACCGGAATCGATAATCGGCTGGATAGCGAGGGTTAGCTGACCGAGGTAGTTCTCTGTCTGGGAAAGCTCGATTTCCGCCGCCGCTAGATCGACTTCAGAGGGCAACAAGCTCAGCCGCTTGCGGCCCGTTTTAATGATCATTTCCGATGCGTCACCGTCCTCCATTAAAGCGGCATAAACACTGCGACCTTCTTCTTTCTCGAAGCCCAGACCGCTGGTGGCGTTCGCTTGCGGATCTAGGTCAATTAGAAGCGTCTCAACGCCTCGATCCCCCAAGGCAGCGGATAAATTAACGGCCGTAGTGGTCTTGCCGACACCCCCTTTTTGATTCGCAATCGTAAATACTTTGCACGCCATCTTGGGTGGTTTATATGAATCAAAACTTTCGCAAGGCAATGGTTAAAAAGAGTGGTCTGCAGTGAAGCGTATAATAGTCACAATTGCAGATATTTTTAACATCGCTCGTGTTGTTCGCTCTTTCCAGAGGTCACGAGGACTTGGGTCCTAGCAGAGTGGGGCATGGAATTGAAACATGCTGGTAAGTGTCACAGACTTTGTTTTAGACTCAGAACGGCGAGTTCCAACGTGCATCTAAACAGGGGGCGATCTCTAACTGTCTAATAGATAGATGCGAAAATGGGTGTTTGGAGATCACCCATTACCTAAGACCGGCACTAAGCCACAAACAAACCAGAGCCTGAATTGGCCAAGTATCGAAGCACATCTCGCTTTAGGGGATGGATTACCTTTCTTCGAAAGAGTCGTTGAAGGTCTCGACAGAGCGGATGAGTAGAAGAAATGGATTAGACCTTGAAGGTTCGGTCGTAACCGATGCTAGGAGATCAAAGGAACATATTTCTTTTATCGCAGTTGGTACTCGCTCTTTGCGAAAGGGTACTTGATTTCCTGATACTCCCCTCTCGACAGGTGGCAGTGGTACGTCTGCATAGCAATAAACGTCACGTGCATTTGGTCCTAAGTATTGACTGATTCACCATCTTGAAAGTTGCCTGATCCAGTAATTAGCCTCTTTTTCAAGCCAATAGATTTTAACTCTCGATCAACCTTCCAAAATGTAAAAAATTAAGACTTACTAAAATGGTGTCGATGTAAAGGCGTCCGTAGTTAAAAACCTAAGATATTCACATGTTAGCAACATCCAAGATCAGCCTCCAGTCATTCATTATCGCTCTAACCGCATGTGCTTTCGAACCAATCTTGCAAGCACAGCAAGCCGACCAAATTTTCTATAACGGAAAGATTCTTATCGTTGACTCGAACTTCTCGGTAGCAGAAGCCATAGCGGTAAAAAGTGGCCGAATTAGTGCTGTGGGATCGGTAGCTGAACTTAGTTCGAGGGTAGGGCCGAGTACCAAGCGCTTCGACCTAAAAGGCCGTACCGTAATTCCTGGGTTGATCGACAACCACATGCATTACATGCGTGGCGCCTCGCGGTGGCGGTTTGAAGCTCGAATCGATGGTGTCACTTCGCGAGCAGAAGCGTTGAAGCTGATCGCCGCCAAGGCTAAGGCGGTGGGACCGGGGAACTGGGTGTTTGTGCTGGGAGGATGGAGCGAGCAACAGTTCTCTGACCGTCCGGGTGGATTCACGGAGAAGGAACTCGACGCGGTGGCTCCCGATAATCCGGTGTTCATCCAAAAATCGTATAGCCGCGCCTACATGAACGGACTGGCGGCTGAGAGACTTTCGACATCCAGTAGGAGTAACCCATCAGGTCGGTCGCAGGTACGAACGCGTGGCTCGAACGGAGGACGTTCTTTCAGTACGCGGGAAATTATAAGTAGGGCGACGCAGTTTCTCCCTCAGCGATCGGGTTCAGAGCGTGCGAAAGATGTCGCTTTCTTCAACTCTGTATTGAATCGTTATGGATTGACCGCCGTTTACGACGTTGGCCGAGCTTCCGACGGCGACTTCACACCGGTCGAAGAATTATCCAAGCGGAACGACCTCACATTGCGCGTATTTCACTCGCTTCGCTATCGAGCCAATAATTCCCGGGAAGCCGATGAAGCAGTTTCCCTGATTAACGCGTCCAAACCTTACAATAACAACGATTGGTTCGGCCTTATTGGAATGGGCGAGCACATTTATAATCCTCTGCACGACAGCAGTATGCGCTCTAGCACCTTTGGCGGTGAGATCTGGAATGAGTTTGAAAAACTTGCTCGGGTCGCGGCCGGGAGGGGCTGGCATATTCACGAGCATGCGATGCAGGATTCGACCGTAAGTAAGATTCTCGATATAGCCGAGGGGCTCAACAAAGAGCATCCGATGCACAAGCTGCGCTGGACGATTGCACATTGTGATCTTATATCTCGGGAAAACATCGAACGTGCAAAGAAATTGGGACTCACCTTAGCCGTTCATAATAAGACAGCGAAGCCCGTTGTAGAGGGGCGCGACTCACCGCCTGTCAGTTGGATGCAGGAGAGCGGAATTGTTTGGGGGCTTGGATCGGATGGAACGGTCGTCTCCACGGTGAATCCGTTTCACACCCTCTGGTGGGTGACCAGCGGAAAAGTGTTTCCTGACGAAGTTTCTATCCGAACGCCGGTGTCTCGCGAGGACGCCCTCATTGCGCACACGCGAAGCAACGCCTACCTCATATTCAAGGAGAAGGATCTGGGCAGCCTAGAAATTGGTAAGTGGGCGGATATGATCGTGCTTGATCGCGACTATCTCGCAGTGCCTGTTGATGAAATCCGCGAAATTACACCGGTTCAGACTATCCTTGGCGGGAGAATTGTTTTCGACGTAGAGAAATGCAAGCAAGTCGAAAATCAGATTAAAGAAACTCGCTGAGCGAATCGACGCTAAATCCACGGCATAACCCAAGTCAAATTTTTGCTGCTTAAGCTATTCGACAATGAAGCAATATCTCCAACTTGGAAGCGAAGCCAAATCAACCTCGAGCCTTACCTTCGAATGAAATCGGAACAATTGAATTCCTTACCAACAACCGCATCGTTTTTGTCCTCCAGTATCACCATTAGCGGCACCGCTGCCATGTGGGTATCTTGCTTTACCCTCTCGACTTCACTTATCAACCCTGAACATACTGAAATATGAGTCACTCTGAAATTCCCAAGCAGAAGAACCTGATACCCGAATTCTCACGGCGCGGCTTCCTCCACGGTATGGGTGGCCTCGGTGCCGCCATGGGACTCGGTGCTATTGGCACACAGAATGCCCACGCCGCAGCTGATGGCATCCCTCGGGATAAGGATGGCAACATTATCCCGGGTTTCGAAGGTGACAAAGAGGGCAGAGAATCGAAGAGGAAGTGGGAAGCCTTCTCCGACAGAAAGGTGAAGGTTGGCATCGCGGGTTATGGTTTTTGCCGCTTCGGAGCACAGTTCGGCTTTCAGGATCATCCCAATGCCGAAGTCGTTGCCGTAACGGACTTGATCGCGGACCGACGCAATCAACTCGCCAAGGCCTGCCGTTGCGACAAGACCTATCCGTCCTGTGAAGATATGCTCAAGGACAAAGACATCGAGGCGGTGTTCATCGCCACTGATGCCCCAAGTCATGCACGCCTCGCCATTATGTCCTTGGAGCATGGTAAGCACGTGGCCTCTGCTGTGCCCGCTGTCTATGGCTCAATCGAAGACGCCGACCAATTATTTGAAGCGGTGAAAAAAACCGGTCTCAAATACATGATGTTTGAGACCTCTTACTTCCACGCGGATTTGTATGCACTTCACCAAAAGTACATTGCGGGTGCTCTCGGCAAGATCATCTACTCGGAGGGCGAGTACTACCATTATTTTGGCAAACCGATCGGCAGCTTCAACCCTAAGACCGGTAGGGTTGATCTCAAAGGATGGCGCATGGGTCTGCCGCCACAATGGTATCCTACGCACTCCAACGCTTATCACATCGGCATTACCGGCGGTAGTTTCACAGAGGTCAGCTGCATGGCCACTCCAAGCATTATCCCACACCTCACCCCTGAAGGCAACGAATATAAGAACCCTTTTGGCACAGAAGTGGCACTACTACGCACCAACGACGGCGGCATGTCTCGCATGGCGGTTAGTTGGGACATTCCCATTCACGGTGGCGAACGAGGACGTGCCTACGGTCAGACCGTGAAAAAGGTGAATGTGGATGTCCAGCGCCCCCAACTGCCACCAAGCGTGGGAGCCGGCGGTCACGGCGGATCCCATGGACGACTCGCTAATGAATTCATAGATGCCATCCTGCGTGACCGCAAACCTTGGGTCGATATCGCTCAATCGCTCAACATGACGGTAGCCGGAATCGTAGCCCATCAATCTGCTCTGAAGGACGGGGAGTTACTCAAAATTCCACAATACCATCTCTGAGAAGCTGCTTTGTGCTTGACCAAGTACCCCCATGGGGTATCGCTTTGAGCAGTGTGCTTAAGGACTAATCTAATTGTTTCCCTTACTTGCCTGTCTCTGGCATCGTTATCCTCAGATGCTAGACCAATCTCGTATGTTGGCGGGACAACCTTGATGCAGACTAATAATTGGGAAAAGAACCGTTTACACTATCACTACACTCACGATGTAAAAAACTCTTTTGGAATGGTTTTAGAGCACGAAGATAATACCGATAGGAAAAATGTGAACGGTCAATGGAATCATCTATTTGCACGTTCAAATACTGTAACCTCACAAGCCAACCTGTATCTTAAATCGCAACTCGGGATAGCAATAAAAGGGGAACGATATGCATCAAACGCCGAATTTGGTGTAGCTGGTGACTGGGAAACTAGGAAGTTTTTCACCAGTTATGCCGCGACTGGGAGATACGCAAATGGCATCGATAATGGTTCATTTCACCAAAAAGTAAGAGTAGGAATTGCACCTTACGTTGCTGGTTATGGGGAGTTCCACTCATGGCTTATGCTCCAACTAGAACACCATCCTGAATCTTTCAATGACGATGAAAAAGTTGTTTTGACGCCACTCGTTAGGTTATTCAAAGGAGATTACTTAGTAGAATTGGGAATAAATAATAGCGGTGGTCCACTTTTGAATTGGATCGCAAGGTTTTGATAAAAGACATTATGAAATACTTAAATGTTATAATAATTATGGTCTCGGTATCATTGCCGAATGTCTGGTCTAACTCCGCAGAAACATCAAAATACGGAGAGACAATTACCGTGCATGTAAAAGGAATGGTTTGCGATTTCTGTGCACGCGGTTTAGAGAAAGTTTTCAAGAGTGAGAAGGCAGTATCCAAAATAGTCGTTGATCTAGATGAAAGCATAGTTAGTATAAGAAAGAAACCTGACAAAATTTTGACCGATACAAGAATCAAAGAACTGATTTTGAAAAATGGTTACAGCGTAGAAAAGATAAGACGTAGTGGGGCAAAGTCTGAAAGCAAAACTTGATGAAAAAATTCATTGATTTTTTTCTGCTATTTAGTTCGACAAGTACATTGATATGCTGTGCGTTGCCCGCGTTAATGATAAGCATTGGTGCAGGAAGTACAATGGCTTTTTTATCAGGAAACATACCAGGTTTTATTTGGCTTTCACAAAATAAAGTTTACCTCTTTATTTTCGCAGGTATCATGTTGATTCTTGGTGGTGTGCTACAGTTGAAAAATCGAAGTTTTGAGTGCCCCCCCGACGGCAGCCAAGCGGCATCCTGCCAAGCATCAAAGTCTTGGAGTAAGTATATCTATTTTATATCATTGTTAATCTATTTAATCGGAGGCTTTTTTGCCTTCATAGCACCAATATTAATATGAATAAGTCAAAAACCTGCTGTAATTCTACACATCCAGATCATTCATCAGAGTTCAGTCGCCTCAATCGTATGTCAGGACAGATAGATGGTATTAAAAAAATGATAGAGGACAGAAGATACTGCGTTGAGATTTTAACTCAGCTCAAAGCAGTTCAATCCGCGGCTAAAGCCGTAGAGGGTAACATACTCAAGAGGCACATCGAGTCATGCGTTAAAGATACCTTCGTCGCCAATAATGCATCTGATCGGGAAAAGAAAATAGATGAACTCTTAAACTTATTTAAGAAATCTTAATTGCGATTTTGTGTTACGCTGAGAAACGAGTCAAATGGAGCGTAAATGATTTCCTGATTTGGGGATGGATTTTATATAGTTCAACTCACCCGCTTTAAAGTAGTGTCTAATCAGCGTGCTGGCATCGCGCCCATCTGCCTTCCAAGCGTTTATAATAGCCACGAAATGGTTCCTTAAAATAATGACGATTAGTAGCGTTCATGGAATTTCATTAAGGTTTAATTTTTTAAAGTTTTAAAAAACTAACTTTTAAATATGATCTTCCAATCATCAGTGCTGCTGTAATGATTATTATATTTTTAATTATGTATTGTCCTTCCAGTGTTGGCAGAAACGGATTCGAGTTTTGAAATGTAATTTCAGGTAAAATAACAAGAGGTAAAAAGGTCCCAGTCATTTGTAAAATTAGTAAAATCATAGCAATAAAGGTAGTCCTCTTAACTAAAAAGCAGATTGCAATTAACACCTCCCAAATACCAATAATATGTGTCCAGATTTCAGCAGAAAATAAGGGCATCCAGTATACAGTGTCCTCTACAAGCTGCTGAGCCGGTGAAAGGTCTATTATTTTCAAAAAGCCAAACCAAAAGAAAATAATAAATATTGGAATCCGAATTAAATAATCATTGGTGTTAAAACTATAAATTGGCTTAATCATAAAATTAAATATCAATTAGTGGTTAGTATTAAATTTTTCAATTTTCTAATATGCTCAAATTCAGTTTTTAATAAAAATATTATAATCATTCAAAAACTCTAATTTAGTTTAAAAGTTGAGTGTGCAGTGATAGTTTCAATTATCTTTCACGGTAATTCTTCTTCAGAATATAGAAGCTAGATTTCTTAACTAATAGCATAGTTGAGAGAAAGGCATTAGGTTTTTATCCATTGGTTGGTGATATTCAATTAATCCGATTTGACTCAGGGATAAATGACATCACTTCTTCCCGCTAGAATCAATCATCCAAAATTGAATTTCTCATCAATAATGTAATCAGCTACTTTTTCTTTCTAGGATCCTCCCCAGAAGTCCCCCACTTGGCCCAACGATCACGTTCGTGAAGCGTGCGATCGGGGTCAGCAAAAGTTCCAGGTCGCACGGGCTCGTGGGAATCTTTGGCGAAGGCCGTCATTTTAACCAAGATATCTTGGTGACGATTGGAAAGTTCAATGGTTTCAGAAATATCCGATTCAAGGTTGTAAAGTTCCCAATCAGCAGAAGGCTTTGGCTGTACAGCTTTCCAATTAGCAAACCGAACCGCAGTCTGCCCGCGGTATTCCCAGTAAAACATATCGTGACTGTATTTCCGGTGGGACTCTCCGAGTATCTCGGGCAACACCGAACTACCGTCCGTATCATCTGGAACTTTGGTTCCAGTCAGATCCGCCAATGTCGCCATGATATCGTATTGGGTAAACACAAGGTCGCTTACCCGACCTGCCTCGATTTTGCCAGTCCACTGAACCAAGAAAGGAATCTTTAAACCTCCTTCATAGAGATTGCCCTTACCTCCCCGAAAAACGACTCCGGTCTCTGGGTTTGCATTGGGACCAAAAAAACCATGCGGATGCTCTTCACTTTTGAAGCGAGGCTCTCCACCGTTGTCACCGGTGAAGAAAATGATGGTGTCTTCCTCAATTCCAAGCTCTCTGAGCAAATCCTGAATCGAACCCAAATTATTATCCACCATGGTACACATGGCAGCGTAGTTTTTAGCCTCCCAATGAACGTTCGGGTCTTTCATCCAAGTCTCTCCTTGGTATTGGTCCCAGGCTGGATCGTCCTCGGGGATATCGAACATTCCATGCGGAGGCGTAAGCGGAAAGTAGGCGAAGAAAGGTTGATCCTTGTTGTCGCGGATAAACTGAAGTCCTTCCCGCATGACCTCATAGTGCATATAGGTCTGACCATGCCGACCACCGATATTACCCTTCAGTGGAACTTCCTCACTGTTACGAATAATGTAAGGCGGATAAAATGTATGTGCATGAACTTGATCGTAGACTCCAAAAAAGACATCGAAGCCATGATCTTCGGGAACTCCCGTTGAACCGCGTCCACCAGCACCCCATTTACCGAATCCTCCGGTAGCATAGCCTTCTTGTTTGAGTACCTGAGCTATTGTTTCTTCCTCAGCACGGATGGGTGTTCCTCCATCATTGGCACGTACTGAAGCGTGACCTGAGTGCTTACCAGTCAACATACATCCGCGGAGTGGACCACACACAGGAGAAGCAGCCAAAGCATTGGTAAAGCGAAGCCCATTGGCCGCCATCTTGTCGATATTCGGGGTTTTAATGTAGGAATTACCCATATGTCCTAACTCAAAATAGGACAGTTCGTCTGACATAATGTAGACGATATTGGGCAGTCGATCAGCCACAGAAATATATGAACAGCATATAGAAAGGAGTAGAAAGAGGCGAAATAACACAACCACGACAGTCTGCGAGCTTCGGTTGAGCAAAGGCAATTTCAATTCAATTATTATATGGCAGATAATTTGATGGATAGAAGACTCGCTTCGTTCGATTTAGAACGTCATATTTTATTTAAATGGATGTCTTCCAAATACTGGATCGCTACTATCACCCGTCTGGTTGATAGGAAATTCAATTGTTCCGATGTCCGCTTCGGAGTTCTTGAATCACCCTCTCGTTTCTACCAACTCCGAGCAATCAAAGGAACAAATGGGATCCACACACGCGCTTGCATTGAACCTTAATTTCACAAAATCCCATCCCCTCATAAAGGTTTTCCCCTTTTTTAAGCAACCCTCGGCAGGGATATACTAATGAAAGTGCCACAAGTTCTGCTCACTGCCCTCTTCATTGCTTCTGCCGATCAGACTTTGTTTGAAGACTTGCAAGAACCTTCTGGGGAATGGACATATTCAGTCTCCGGCAGCCAAGCCACCATCACGGGCTATTCAGGTGCTGGCGGTGTAGTGTTCATCCCAGCCGTGGTAGATGTGATTCCTGTTGTTAAGGTAGGGGACACTTATCCTTCCATCCTCGGCAGTGGGAACACAACAGTATACATCTTTGTTATTCCCAACAGCGTGACGAGTATTGGGATAGAAGCGTTCTTTGGTTGCACCAGCCTTACCAGCGTAACTCTGCCGATCCGCTTCAAAGATAGCCATTCGTCTTTCGATCTGTCAGCTGACTAAGTCCTTCTTTATGGGAGTCTAAATGCAAGAGATGTACTGCTCTCCAATATCCTCGCGGCTGGCAGAACCCTTAGACGAGCATACGTAACCTCTGATCGTTCGTCGTACAGTCTTTACACATTATCCGACGTTAGTACGGCTGAAGCGACAGCTAGAACGGCTGGTCAAAATGATGTTACCGACTCTCCCGTGAGCTACGATTTATACACATTTGGTGATATATCCACTGCCGAAGCTGCATCCAGAACTTTAGGACAGCAGGATGTCACTACCTCTCCCTCGGTATACGATCTGCATACCAGTACCGAGTTAGCCGAAGCTGCTGCCGCCGCCAGAACAACGGTCAACGTTTCAGCTCGCGTGAACATTGAAGCAGAAGAGACCCTAATTTCAGGCTTTGTCATTCTAGGTGAGACTAAGCAGCTCTTAATTCGTGCCATTTGCCCTAAGTTGGCTGATCTCGGGGCTCCGTCGCCTCTCCCCGATCGAACAATGATGATAAATGGGAAGAGATACGATAGCCAACCTAACGAGGTTGCGACTATTATCGACGACTGGAAGGTCAATGGGGCGGACGTTGCTGCTGTAAACGGTGCCATAGCTTCCGTAGGAGGGTTTCCGCTGGAACCCATTGCCTACTTACAAGGAAAGCCACTTTCTACTGACGATACTAAAAGTTCTGCTACTTTAAATGACGCTTTTAGTTGGCGTCTATACTGTCATGGTTACCTCGGCCGATGGTGGCGAGGGAGATTGGCTCGTTTGGGCCTAGGAGATTTCTTGGGTAGCGATTCGGTGGAGCTAGATTAATGGGTCTCTCAATAGCCCATGTACCCTAGACGGCAAACGGACAGGAAATGATATATAGCAACGGATAAAATTCTCCAAAGTATTAAATAGCAATATTTTAAATTGGAGGCGTGGGCGGGAATCGAACCCGCGATAGAGCTTTTGCAGAGCTCGGCCTTACCACTTGGCTACCACGCCATTTGCGTTTGCCGCCAACGCGGAAACGAAAGAAGGGGAGAGATTTGCGATGTGCGATGCAGTTTCAAGCAGAATCTCTGTTAAACGAATAAACACTGGGTGCCTTTTTGATATCGATTCATCCTTCCACTGGCTCATAAGCTGAAGAAAATCTTTCGATGACTAGACGATGAGTGAACACTTAGAGGTACTTTCCGACAGTTTTTTCGAGATACTCCAAGTCGCTGCTAGTCAAAAAGACGAATTCAGAGCTTTAAATCGACTTTAGATTGGAATCGAATACCGCTAATGAGGTGTAACATCGCAGCCATCTATCGGAGCTTGTATCTCTATGGTGTTGATCCTCCGTCGTTAGGTTTTTTAGCTTTATAACCAAGCATCAGTTCCCGTGGATGACCCCCCTAAGTCGATGCGGACCCTCCGATTCGAGTACCTCACGATAGGTGAGATTCTCCGCGTTGTGGGCCGAGCTGAAGGGGAGGCATTTCGTGTGCATTGCGATTGTTTACCTGATGGCTGGCTGGTCATTCAAGTTGCGAACGCGACTTTAGGGGAGTTTTGTTTACAATTATGGACCTATCGATTTGTGGTTCTCATGGTCGCTATGGTCTTCTCTATTTTGGTAGCGATGGTAGCCTGTGCGTTCGAGCTGACTATCAAGGTATCAGGACCACTTAGCTGGCGAAGTAAAGGAAGTCTCATGGGCGGACGTCTTCGGTCTTAGAGAGAAATCGGCAGTAGTTCACGATCTTTTTCTCGGGCTTTATGCCTGCTCTCATTTTTGGAGCGCTAGCAACAGTGTTTGGCTAGAAGGCGAAAATTTTCGAGGCTGGGAAAGTCGGCTTAAAGTAAGCTCAGTACAATAAATCCATACCCGTTCTACTAATCGAAAAGATGTCGCCCAGCGGAGAAAACGTTTTCTTCGCTAATCGGGTATACGAGGATATTCCGGCGATTCTTTCCAAAATTAAAGTCGTGCTAGTTAGGCCGCCGTAGACTATCCTAAATCAGATGAGATGATTTTCGACGATCAAAGAATGGAAAATCATCGAAGACGCATAAGCGATGCACTGCCGATTAGATAAACCGAGTTCTGTGATAGATCGTCAGGGTCTACGATGTACTGGCCTTGCGACAAAAGGCGATACGAGAGTGTGGGCACATGAATACATATCCACTCGGATAAAGGGCCCGAGATCATGGCAAAGGCCATGTAGCAATAGTTAAAGGGCAACGGGATCAAAACTCTCTAGATAGATCCCAGACGCCCGAAGCATGAAGAATACGCCAAGAGTTTCAACAGTCGCTCGATGGAGGACTTCGGCTTTGGGAATCAAAGAGAATGCTCCAACTGAAGCCATTAACGTATTCAAAGCTTCAATATGAAAGCATTTACCTGCCAATCGTCCACTGCCGCTATAACGAGTAGAAGTTTTCCTGCGAGACCTCAAGTGCGACAGGGCGTCAATTAATAATGTTGTAATTGAGTTGTTAATTTAAGTGATAGGCGGCTTTATTTTTTCCTCCGTTTTCGGCTGCAGCTCTTTGAGCAATAGATAACTTCTTCCCAGCATCGTTCCCATTTTTTCCGCCAGTTGAAAGGCCTTTGGCAAACGGGACAAACCTTACTTGGAAAATTGAACTTGATTCGGGTTTTGCTCATCGATTCCCAGATTTTTCAGAGTTTGAATATCCGACCAATAGAAAAAGAACGTCGAAGGCAGAACATAGAGATTGCATTTAATAGGTAAAAAGTAAATTAGTTTCATGTGAATTAGGGTATTTCTTGGGGAAGGTTACATTTTGTATCAGAGGTACCGAAGAACGCGAGGTATGTAATGTAGCTCCGAATTGAAATTAAATCACGATCAGTATTACTTTTAGTTAGTGAAAAAACGGGGCGATAGACCTATAACGAAGGTAAAAAATCCAGAACCGAATGTGAATGATCCAAGTTGGATCATTTGGGCAGCTTGGGCCGACCGGATCACTTTTGAGGAAATAGAAAAAAGGACTGGGAAAACAGAATCCGAAGTTATTAAAATTATGCGTAGAGAGCTTAAGCTTAATTCGTTCAAATCATGGAGAAAAAGAGTTAACGAAAAATCTCTCAAGCATGGTAAAAAATTTGAGTACTCCAGAAAAGAAATAACGAATAAGAGACGTCAAGATGGACTCATTGATTAGCACGAGTTGGTTCCTCATTTTTTAAAGTAACGCGTGTTTTGAACTCCGAGGAGTTCCTCAATCAATTCCGTATTCGGAATATACTAGTCTGGATTCGTGATATATCGAAAAACTGGGGGGTAAAAAAGACACCATCTGGTTTATTATCATGGGGCTTTGCTCTAATGCGGCTGGATAAGCCGATTGGGCCTTTTTCCAAGATTCGGAAGCTCTTAATTAAGTTCGCGAAATTTAAGTCAAATATCGCTATTCCTTAAAGAAGCGTTGCGTAGATCTCGCTGAGTCAAAAACTTTCTCGGTTGGTAAATGTCATTGCATCGATCCGAGTGAAAGAGGACCAGAGGGCCAATTTCATAACAATATTCAAATCGAATGTTCCAGCCGTTCTGGAGGAAGAAGGCTGTATCCGGTACGCGCCCGCCGTAGATATTGATGCTGATCTTCCAAGGCAGAGTCTTGACGAAAACGTAGTAACGGTTATTGAAAAATGGATTACGCTAGGTGATCTGAAAGCACATTTGGTAGCACCTCATATGCTCGCTTTTCGGGAGAGCGTCAAAGGTATGGTTGAAGACATCAATTTGAAAGTGCTCGAGATTGCTTAATCCAAGCGGCGGAAATCTGAATTTCGCCAAATTGACTGTTGATCGATGGTTTCCGCTTCGTTCAGCCCTTTGCAGATTCCGGCTCGGACTTGATAAAGGCGTGGGCCTTTTTCCATGATTGGTTTTTGCTTAAGCAGTGTATATTGTGCGACCATTCTTCTTCGTCTTCTTCGATCTCGTGGTCCTCGAGACGGACCTCGCCAAACGATCCGTCGACTGATTTGACCACCACTGTTCAGACTCCTACCCCGGTTCCAGAATCGTCGCTGGGTTCTTGGTGTCATCGGTGGGGCGACGAGCATCCTGAAAATTCTCTAAAGTGTCGGTTATTGTTACCCGTTGGTCGGTCAGGCCTAGGTGCAAAAACGATTGATAGACTAAAATGAGTTTTGAACTAAATCGAATTATTTTTGCAAAAAGTCTCGAACATGGTGAGAGCTTCGTTAGACTTTTGGGACTTACTTTGGGATATTCTTACTCGGCGATTAGGGCTACCACTCGTTGGGTTGGTTCGTTCTTGTGAGATGGCAAGGGTACCTACTATGATACTTCGTTTTCTGATTCTCTCGATTCTATTATTCCTGCCCCTGATTGCCCAGACGCCATCTGGGAAAAAGTCACCGCAGCTAGCTAAGGCCTCTTCGCGGTCTGTTGGGATGTCATCGGAAAGGCTCGCCCTTATCGACAAGATGGCCGAAGAAGCAATTATTAACAAGGAAATACCAGGACTAGTGGCATTGGTCTCGCGGAGGGGAAAGATAGTATATCATAAAGCATTTGGATTGGCGAATATTGAATCGGATCGAAAGATGGAGAGTAACGACATCTTCCGAATCGCTTCCCAAACCAAAGCGATTACCTCTACCGCGCTCATGATGCTGTGGGAAGAGGGGAGGTTTAAATTGGACGACCCAGTTTCGAAGTACATACCAGAGTTTAGTGATCCCAAATTATTAGATACTTACAACGAGTCAGATGGAAGTTACACCACCATTCCAGCCAAGAACGAAATTCAAATACGCCATTTGCTCACGCACAGCTCTGGATTGGGGTACGGGCTGATCGACCCCAACAAGGGGATCAAAGCGATTTACAGGGAAGCGGGCATCGTGGATGCCTGGACGACTGATCCGATTATCCTGGCACACAATATCAAAACGCTAGCGACACTACCTTTGGTTTTCGAACCAGGTGGAAGGTACCGGTATTCACTCGGATTGGATGTAGCGGGCTACTTGATTGAGGTGCTTTCTGGAATGCCCTTCGACCTGTTTCTGAAAGAACGCCTTTTCAAGCCGCTTGGAATGGACGATACCTCCTTCTATCTTACCGATGACAAGGCTCACCGTCTAGTGACGACCTACGAGGGTAAAAACGAAAAATGGAGTAAACACCATGGTGTAGAAGGTTATTATGATGCCGACTTCCCATTGAAAGGTGCAAAGACCTACTTTAGTGGAGGAGCCGGCTTGTCTAGTACGGCCTACGATTACGCCACCTTTTTACAGATGTATTTAAATGGTGGGGAAATCAATGGAATCCGTTTTCTCAGCCGGACGACCATCGATACGATTATGGCGAATCAAATCGACATTGGGAGTGACACCAGCTACCACGGTCTGGCGTTCAGTGTGCTTGATGAAAACGGTGTTGCAAAGGGCGGACTTGGCAGCGAGGGCACTTTCAACTGGGGCGGCTATTTCAATTCCCAGTACTTTGCAGATCCAAAGGAACAAGTAATTGGTATCATTCTCAAACAGACAAGAAATTCGATTAGCCCGGATACGACAGGTTGGAAATTCCGTCAACTGGTGTTCCAGGCCATTGATGATTAGAGAATCTTAAGTAGCTCAGTGCTTTAGTCTGAGTAGTACTGCCTTTTTGGGCTCGCCAGTCTCGGCGTATCAGAGTGATTAACGTAGTGGTTTGACGCGGAGGGGAAGAGGCTTCCTCACCCTGTCACAAGCAGAAAGGGAAAATAAATGGTCGGGACGACTCACTATTGCATCTCCGGCGAGAAGCTGTGGGACTACCTGCGGTCGTAGTTCGTCGGTTTCGGTTCGCAAACTACGAGTACAGATTGAGAACAGACTTGGCTTGGCACTTGAGTAGGGAGCGTAGAGTTTTGGGTGCTAGTGCTTCGGCTTGATTGCCCCAACTGAGGATCCATCGAGCGACTTCCTCAAGGCTGCCTAATTTGAAATGGAGGATTACGCTACCGTTGTCGTTGAATTCAATCTTTTGCGAAGGGTGCCATATATTTTCCGATACATATTCCGAGAGACTTGGTTGAATACGGATCGCCACTTTGTGATTTCCAGTGGGCGACCAAATTCCAAAACTAGTCCAGAGATAGTCGTCGACGGAGAATTCGAGGGGAACCTCGAAGGTCTCTTCGCCGAGCTCCAATTGGAAGGCCCGGGCCAATAGGAAAGTTCGCATCGCTTTGCGAGTATGGTCCCACGCAAGGAGATACCATTTCCCTAAGTAGTTGGTAATATGGTAGGGGTTTACGACTCTCTCTTCGAGGGATCCTCCCCCGGGCTTTTTGTAATGGAATCTCAATACACGTTTATCCAAAGCGCTTTTTATGGCAATTTTCAAGGTATCTTCATCCAGTTTGGAAAGCTGACCGTGCTTAAACGAAATTGTATCGCTGAGTTCAGTTAAATTGGCGGTTATGGTATCGGGCAGGCTGGCGGAGAGTTTGTTAAAAGCGTTGGCCAACGGCTTCTCAAAGGGAGTTCCTTTGTAGTGGTCCAATGCTTTTTGGGCGACGCTCAAGGCCAGCAGTTCACCTTCAGAGATATCGATTGTTGGGAGGCTTTCAACTTCGTGCGTGTAGCAATACCCGTGTTCCGAGGCTTCATACTCGATAGGCATCACCATCCGGTCCCGCATGAAATCGATATCGCGGCTGATCGTCTTGGTACTCACTTCCAGTTCGGCTGCTAATTGGCTACAATTTGGGAACCCGCCTCGCTGAAGTGCTTTGTGGATGAGCAGCATTCTCTCAATGGCAGGACGCTTAAGACTGTGGATGCGAGGCGATGACACGATACCTAAAAAGATGACGACTCAAGTGATGGCAATCAACATTGAAACGTAAAATCTGCTGGCATTGGTATATGAGTTACTCTTGTCTTGTTCCTAGGTCCGCCGCTACAAAGGTCGTACAGTTCGCTCAAAATAAAGACGAAAAGATGCTGCGAGTACGGTGAAAACCCTCTGTATTCGAAGTAATAATACAGGAAATGAGAAATCCCTGAATACTATTCCATTGCCTTATTTGGAAAGTTGATCCTTGACGAGGCTCAGGCCGGGCTGTCTTGGATAACCATATTGCGGAAACGTGTCCATTACCTTAAGGCTTTTGATGGATTTGATCCGTTGAAAATGGCCCGCTATTCTGACAAAAAGTTCGAAGAGCTCCAGCAGGAGCCCGATGTCCTTAATCAAATTAAGGTTAAAAGTACCCGCTAGAATGCACAGGCCGACCCCCGTATGAAGCATACGGGATTTGATTTCCCCGATTATCTATGGAGCAATGTAGAAGGTAAGCCGGTGCAGAACGCTTTTGATAAAATGGATCAGATGCCTAAGACTTCACTGGAATCCCAGGCAATGAGCAAAGCACTGAAAAATGAAGGGTTCAACTTTGTCGGTCCCATCATTTTCTATACCTTCCTGCAGGCGGTAGGTATGGTAAGTGACAACTTAACTAGTTGTTTTCGATGCAAAGAGATCGCAAACTGGTCAGAGGCTCTTGATCGAATCTGAGCAAGTGCATGAGTGCGGCCTACAAATACCGTTGGTTTGTTTACCCGAGTTTCTCGATTTCTTTCACCAGTTGGAAAACACCCACCGTTGTCATCAATGCCGCTGAGGTCCAAAGAAACACGACCCATGTAATCGGGGGCCGTAAGGCTTCGTGGGTTTTGTAATAGAGGAAATAAAGGGCAGCGAAACTCAAGAAGGGAAGCATGAGGGCTTGAGCCACCGCTCCGATCGTCACGAGAGTAACGGGTTTCCCGACAGAAAGATAAAAGATGCAGTAGAGGGCGGGAAGGGCGACACAAGCGACTTTGGTCCAACGGATTCGGTCGGCCTCCGAGTCTATCTCCACCAGGTTAAGGAGATGGAAAAAATCGGTAGCGAGACGGCTGTTGGAGGCTGTAGAAATGAAAATGGTGGAGTACAGGACCGTAAAGGCGCCGATGACAAATATCCATAATCCTACTACTCCAAACGATGTACTATACAACTCGGATAGATTGATCATGAGATTATCATTAGTAACGCCAATGTTCTTTCCATTGAGAATGGCCGCTCCAAGCAGGTAGAAGGCGACCGTAGCGCCCGTGTAGATGACCATCGAGACAAACGCGTCCCACTTGAGCACCCGCATCCAGCCTCTGGCGCGTTCGATCCAGGCTGGGCTTCCATCGTCGGGACCCACGTGCCGAGCGTATCCTTTTTCCAGACACCAGTAAGGGTAGTAAATCAATTCGGCGGCACCAACCCCGATGACTCCAAAGGCAGCGAAGGCTATGACAAACTGGTCAGGCAAGCGAAAGGACATTCCTTCTTGGATATTCTGAGTTGTGATTCCATAGTCCGTCCAATAGAGTGAGAGGACGGCGAAAATCGTGAAGATCGTGAAAAATGCGATCATCGAGGTCGCGAATTTCTCTACAAAGAAATATCGCCCGATAAAGAGGATAACGGCACAGGAGCCCGTGATGAGTATTGCGAGATTGGTATCGGAAAACGACGATCCAGCTAAGCCCGCCACTTGAGCGATGCCGCCGACCATTCCGGAAAGCTGGAAGAAGGTGGCTACGAACATAAGAAACCAAAGCCAGACCAGCCAAGAAACGCCTGCCTTAGGTCCAGGGACTGAATTCAGGGCCTCGAGGGTGGTCTTTCCTTTAGAGAGGGTATAGCGACCGAGCTCGACTTGCATAAAGACCTTGATGAGACAGCCTAAAATAATGAACCAGAGTAGAATGAAGCCGACGTCTGCCCCAAGTTTAGTCGTGACGATCAATTCGCCGGAACCGACGATATTAGCAGAAACGATTAGGCCAGGGCCCAGTTGTTTCAGGATTCCTTTGGCGTCCTTAGGGGCGTCTTGAATATCTGACATAGGGGGAGGATTGAATTAGGGTTTGGAAGGGAGAACGGATTCTAGATATTAAGGAGAATCACATTCGAAATGTCGTCTGACAAGCGCATTTAGAGGAAGGTTGGCTTCGCGTGTTTGCCTTTTTTTGACTAGGGAAACTCGATTCGTATACCTAAGAAAAGGAGGGTCGACTCAATCTTGCTGCAGCATGCCTAGCTTTGTCGTCCTCTTGATAATTTTTGTAGCGCTCCTAGTGGAAATATGAGAGCTCTGTCGCGGCCAACTCGGCAAACCCGGATTTTAGGAGAGACTGATTTCTCGGCGAGAACAATTGAATCGAATTCGGGGGAGTCCCCACCTCAGTGCCGATGATCAGGTGCATTTCGTAAACGGGGTCACCTTCATTAATCCGGAGATCAGCCTGTTGTGCTTGCGTTCAGAATTTGTCAGCGAATGGGAGCTCTTAGAGACGCAGTTTTCTTAAACGAGTTGGGTGTTTCGGAATGTTGGGGGTATTCAGTTCCCGACTTGAAAACCTGTGGTTGCTGGAAGGTAAAACTGATATTTTGATCAAGCGAAGGCCTGCTCCATCAATCTTGCATACATATCCGCTGAGAACGCTCGATTAAAATCCAAATATCTAGAAGCCGCTTTTGATTTGTGTATTCTGAATTGTAATGTCTGCAATCATTGCACGTTTTTGACTGGACCAGAGACGGACTTTAAGTGTCTTTCGGGCTTGAAATACCAGAGAACCAGAATCACATCTGCCTACTATGCGAAATCTCGATGCTCTAAAATACGGTCTTCTAACGCCACTGTTTGTGGCCTTAACTTTGGCCGCCGAAAAACCGAACGTCATCGTTATCATGGCGGATGATATGGGCTACGGAGATGTTTCTGCCTATGGAGCAGATACGTTCCGCACTCCTTACATTGACCAATTGGCGTCTGAGGGACAGATGTTCACAAGCGGTTATTGCTCGGCGTCGACCTGCACGCCAACTCGCTACTCCTTCCTGACGGGAACTTACGCATTTCGTCGTCCCAACACCGGAATCGCCCCACCAAACAGCCCTGCAGTCGTCAAACCAGGAACTGAGACGATCGCTTCGATTCTAAGCACCGTGGGCTACAAGACTGCCGTTATCGGTAAATGGCATCTAGGTCTCGGCGGCCCTGAGGGTCCGAATTGGAACGGTGAACTCAAACCTGGGCCTAGGGAGATTGGATTCGACTACAACTTCCTCCTCCCCACAACGAACGACCGTGTTCCGCAGGTTTATGTGGAGAACAACCGCGTTCTAAATCTAGACCCGAATGATCCTCTATGGGTGGGAAACGAGAAGCCTAGCCCCGATCACCCAACAGGCATCACGCATCGAGACACGCTCAAAATGGATTGGTCGCACGGTCACAATTCGACGATCCACAACGGCATCAGTCGCATCGGTTTCTACACCGGAGGACATGCTGCACGTTTTCGTGACGAGGATTTGGCCGATGAGTGGGTTAAACAGTCCAACAACTGGATCGAGGAAAACAAAGATGGACCCTTTTTTCTCTTTTTCGCATCCCACGACTTGCACGTTCCTCGGATCCCCCACGAGAGATTCCAAGGTGTGACATCGCTTGGCTACCGGGCTGACTCAATCGTACAGCTCGACTGGTGTGTTGGGGAGTTGATGAAGACACTTGATCGCCTTGGCATCGCGGAAGAGACCCTTGTCATTTTCTGCTCTGACAATGGGCCTGTAATGGATGACGGATATGAGGACCTGGCGCTTGAAAATCTCGGAAAACATCGAGCGGCTGGACCTTACACAGGTGGCAAGTACAGCATTTACGAAGGGGGAACCCGAACACCCTTTATCACACGCTGGAAAGGAAAGATCAAACCGGGTGTCTCCGATGAAATGGTCTCGACGATTGATCTAGTGGCCAGTCTTGCCGCTTTGACGGGAGCGAAAATCCCGGACGACGCCGCTCTCGACAGCTATAACCTGATCGACGTGCTTCTTGGAAAGTCTGGGGCGGAAGGACGCGACCACCTTGTTCAGCAAGACAATGGCAGGGGTAATAACTATGGCCTAAGAGTCGGCAAGTGGAAACTGCAGCGTCACGATTCGAAAACAGCTCGCAACGTAGTCGTGGAGACGAAGTTGGCGAATACGAAGGTCAACCAATACCGACTCTACGACCTTTCCAAAGACCCAGAGGAAAAGAACGATCTTTACAAAAAGCGCCCAAAGATTGCCAAGCGACTGACCGTGCAACTCGCAGAAATTATCGATTCGGGGCGCAGTCGGTAGCGATGGTTAGCGACGCAGGGTAGCGGGCGATCTATGAAAGGTAGAACATGCATCCTGCCCGGTGGCTATCGATCGAAAAAGTTGGGATGGCTGATCTATTATTTGAGCAGCACTCGGCCGGTGTCGGCGTAGTTCAGTGGAGACGTAGTGTCGCCCGCCACCTCTTTGTACCTTCGCACTTGCTTCGGGGATCAAGTTTTAGCTGAATGATCCCATGCTCAGACCCAAGAGTTGCTCATCCCTTTCGCACTGCCTTATTATCGGCCTATTCGTCAGCCTATCGGCGACTCTACATTCAGCGGAGAAGCTCAATATCATCCTCATCATGGCGGATGATTCGGCCGTCGACAATTACAGCTGCTACGGGAGTGACTTTTTCAGTTCACCTCGTATAGACTCACTCGCAGAGACTGGTGCTCGCTTCAACTATTGCTATTCCGAACCAGTTTGCACTTCCAGCCGGGTCAAGATAATGACCGGAAGAGACGGAGTGCGAAACTACGTCAACTTTGGTATCTTAGATAAAGGGGAGACGACCTTTGCGGATATGTTGAAGTCAGCCGGCTACGCCACGGCGGTAGCGGGCAAGTGGCAGTTGCATGCGGAACCGAATGGATCGCTACCCGAAGACTGCGGATTCGATAGCTACTGTCTTTGGAATTTTCCAGGCACGACGCGCGACCGCTATTGGAATCCAAGCCTCAATCTGAATGGTAAGATTCTCGAGACAACTGAAGAGGATTACGGGCCTGATATCGTGTCCGATTTCATAGTGGACTTTATTGAAACCAATCAGGATCGACCGTTTTTCGCCTATTATCCCATGATTCTGGTCCATAATCCTTTTCCGGAAACGCCCGATAGCCAACCCGCTACGGTAGAGGAGGCGAAGTTTTCAAAAGGTCTCAAGAACTACAGGGATATGATCGCCTATGCGGACAAAATAGTAGGCAAGCTGGTTGACACGGTTGATAACTTGGGATTGCGTGAAAAAACGGTATTCATCTTCACTGCAGACAACGGGACGAACCGCACACTAAACTACCCTTTTAGGGGTTCTGAGCGGACAGGGGAAAAGGCCTTCGCCACCGAAGGCGGATATCATGTGCCGCTCGTTGTTAACTGCCCCACCGTCGTCCCGGCGGGAATAGTCTCGAACGACTTAGTCGATTTTTCCGATGTTCTTCCTACTTTGGCAGAGCTGAGTGGTGCGGAATTACCAGACGTCGTTTTGGATGGTCAAAGCTTCTGGCCGCAATCTCTTGGAAAGGCAGGTAATTCGCGGCAGTGGATCACTCAGTATTATTATCCCAAATACAAGGCAGCTGCAGAAAAGCATGGTCAAGGAGTCCGTAATCGCGAAATTATCTGGTCGCAAAATCAGTACTATAAACTCTACCAAGACGGTTCTTTCTACGCGGTTGCGGATCGACACGAGGTAGACTCGATTAAACCAGGAGATGGGACTCCGTTTGCCGAGAAAACAAGGAAGGTGCTGCAAAGGGCCATAAAATCCGTACCGCAAACGGGGCAAATGCTAAACGCGGAGGCGGGTCCCTGAAATAATGATCCTGACCAATAGCTTCTACTTCAACATACCATTCAAGTGATTAGATCCTTAAGTTTTTTAAACAGTCGAACGCGATTAATTACTCCGTTCATTTTCTTTATCGGTATCATGTATCCATCATTTGGTGAAAAAATGATAGATAACGTTATTTTTATAATATCAGACGACTTGAAAGCCAGCGTTTTGGGCAGCTATGGAGATGAGATTTGCCACACGCCGAATATTGACCGCCTGGCACAGGAGGGCGTGGTATTTGATCGGGTTTATTGTCAGGGGACATCTTGCGGTCCATCGCGTCAGTCCTTTATGCACAGTCGCTATCAGGGTGCCACAAAGAAGAATTTGGGAAAGCACTTTATCGACAATGGGGTTTTCAGTGCTCGCGTTGGAAAGATTTACCACATGAAAGTTCCGGGCGACATCATCGCGGGCACAGATGGACTAGATGTCGAAAGCACTTGGAACGAACGTTACAATTCTCCCGGTCTGGAAGCCCATACACCGGGAGATTATGCGTGTCTCAATCTTAACATATTTACTACCGGTCTTGCCGGTCGCTACTCGACAGGAATGCCGCATCGCTGGTTTGTTACTGTCAGCTATGACGGGGATGGCTCGGACCAACCCGACTATAAGACCGCAAGCAAGACCATCGAGGTAATACGTCAACACAGGGACGAGCCATTCTTCATTGCCACTGGTTTTGTTCGGCCCCATTATCCCATGGTGGCTCCTAGGCGATATTTCGACATGTACCCGATCGAAGACATTACGTTGCCCTATGTTCCCGATGACGACCACGACGACATCCCGCCGCTCGGTTTTCCTAAAGTCGTTTCCACGAAAGATCCGATCGGCAAATACCCGGACAATCAGAAGCGAATGTGGGCGGGTTACTACGCGACGGTCACCTACATGGACGAACAAGTCGGGAGAATTTTAGATGAGCTCGATCGGCAGGGGTTGCGAGACAATACCGCCGTCGTATTCACCAGCGATCATGGATATCATTTGGGAGAACATCATTTCTGGCAGAAAAGCAACCTTCACGAAGAAGCACTTCGTGTGCCGTTGATCATATCGAGTCCTGGAGTAAAGGCAGGGCGATCGAGCGCAATCGCAGAACTGATGGATATCTATCCAACCCTTTCGGAGCTAGCCGGATTTGAGGCTCCCGAAAGCGTACAGGGCATAAGCCTCGTTCCCGTGCTTCATGATAATTCGGTCCATGTAAGGGAGGCAGCACTTACTATCGATCGATCCGGTTATGCCCTGCGGTCTGATCGCTGGTCCTATATTCGCTATAACGACGATACTGAGGAGTTGTATGACATGCAGTCGGACCCGAGCCAACTCACGAATCTCGCGATCAATCCGGAGCGTGAAGACGAATTGAAAACATGGCGCTCAAAACTGGAGTCTAGGTTGAATGGTGCTGGCATCACAAGAAAATTAAAGAAAGGTTAGACTTCTAGTCGGCTAAGGATGTAGAAGCGGCTTCGCACCGCGACATAAAGGAACCGCGGAATAAACCCGCTTTAAAGAGTCGCGGTGTAATTAGTAGGTGACCTTAGGTCTAGTGCTGGTATGTAAGACATTTAGTTTTCGATTGGAGCTATGCCGTAATGAAAAGTAATGGGAAAAAATAAAAAAAGTAAAACTGTGAATTTGACGGTTTTATGAATATACGTCATCGAGTAGTCAGAGTTTAGAACAAATGAAATTATGCATCGTGATTAGTTCCGCATTTCTGGTATTTCTTAACTTAGCTATCGCAAGCGAATCTCCGCCGAACATTCTTCTGATTATGGCAGACGATGTTGGATACGAGTGTTTCAGTAGCTACGGAAGCAAAGAGTATTCAACTCCCAGGCTGGATGCCCTAGGAGCAGAGGGAGTACGGTTTGAGAACTGTCATTCCACGCCCCTGTGCACTCCCAGTCGGGTAAATTTGATGTCTGGCAAATCAAATGTGTTCAATTACTTCGATTTTGGAGTCTACCCAAAGGGTGAACCGACCTTTGCTAATCATTTCAAAACTCAGGGTTACGCAACCGCCGTAGCCGGCAAGTGGCAGCTCCTCCTGGATGACCAGGGTATTTCTCCCCAAGAAGCTGGTTTCGACTCCTATCTTTTATGGAACACCCCCAACACAGAACGAGCCCGATATTGGAATCCTTCCTTGGAGCTGAATGGAGAGATTCTCGATTTGCCGGAAGGAGCTTACGGTCCTGACATTTGTGCGAGCTTCCTCGAAGATTTTATCGAGGAGCAAGCCGGTTCGAATACGCCGTTTCTCGCTTATTATCCCATGATCCTGCCGCATAATCCCTTTCCGCCGGCTCCCAATAGTAGCGACCTAAACAACAAGAACGACAAGGCCAACTTTATCGACATGGTCAACTACCTGGATTATCTGGTGGGTCGTTTGGTTGATGTGCTTGAGGAAACTGGAGTAAGGGAGAATACGTTAGTGATATTTACGAGCGACAATGGAACGAATGCGGATCTAACGTCGATCTTCGATGGAGCTCCACTCCGGGGTGGTAAAGGGTATACTAAAGATCATGGAACCCACGTTCCGCTCATTGTGAATTGGCCCGGAAGGATTCCTGAAAATCAAGTAAGCGATAAATTGATCGCATTTTCCGATTTTTTCCCTACCATTGTAGATGCAGCCGGGATGCCGCCAAAGAAAATTTCCGATGGAGATGGAATCAGTTTCTGGCCCCATTGTCTTGGCCAAGAAGGTGCTGAGAGAGAGTGGATTTATGGATACTATTTCCCAAGACCTTACGCGGAAAGCTTCGACAATAAATATCGTCATTGGGAAGTGCGCTACGCAAGAGATAAACGATACAAACTATACGGCAACGGGGACCTTTACGACACGCAGGAAGACGTTCTTGAAAAGAGAGTGCTTGATCCGGAAAGATCCAGTCGTGCCGCCAAACGAGCTCGTAAGTCACTTCAAGCCATCTTGGATTCATATCCGGAGCAGGGGAGGGCAATTGACTACTCACGAGTGGTCGGTGAGAGAGCAGACACGAAATAGGAGTTAGTCGGTTTTCGTTAGGATTACGACGGGAACTAGAATTTTGTCGATACAATCGTTTTTAACTGTTCTATTTATTCTTGTTTTTGTATTCTCTCACTTAGTGCGTGTCACTCCGCGAGCTTATCGAGACGCCCATGTGCCCTAGCATAAACCACCTACCCATCATCATGGCTAAATCTTCTTTATGTTTCGAGTTTGCTACGCTCCCTTGAAGAAATATAAATCGTAAGCTCCAAAAAACCAATTCTTTCTCGAACCAATCAAAAAGAAGGAATAATCGTTGCTCGGTTTTCAAATTTTCCATTCAATCAATCACTACTTAAAATCAATACGTCCTATGCTGCCGAGGATCATCTTATCAGTTTTTGTTGGCCATCTCATTTGGAATGCGTCGGCAACCTCATTGCCTTTAGATGTCGAAGAGGGCGAGCGCATCGTCATCATTGGAAACGGGCTAGGTGAGCGTATGCTCTACTTTCCTCATTTTGAAACGGACCTGCATTGCCAGTTCCCAAACAAGGCGCTTATCGTTCGCAACCTCAGCAAACCGGGAGACACACCCGGATTCAGACCTCATCCTTCGCGTGAAACACAGTGGGCCTTCCCAAGTGCGGAGAAGTTTCATCCAAGACGCCAAACTCACTTGGGAATTGGGCATCATCCCTCTCCAGACGAGTGGCTGATAGAATTGAAAGCTGATACCATCATCGCTTTTTTCGGCTACAACGAATCCTTCGATGGACTTGACAAGGTTGATAACTTTCACGACGAGCTAGATGCGTTTGTACTGCACTCTTTGAAGCAGAAATACAACGGGCAGTCCGCACCGCAACTCGTGCTCGTATCTCCCATCGCATTTGAGGATCTCTCAGTCGAACAAGATCTACCCGACGGCAAAGAAGAAAACATCCGCCTTGCTGCCTATACCGATGCTATTGAGCGCGTAGCTGAAGCTCGAAATGTTGGTTTTATCGATTTGTTCAACCCGACCAAGCAACTCTACGAAAAAGAGAAGACCCCGCAGACGATAAACGGTTTTGCGCTCAACGACGAAGGATACCGCAATCTTTCCAAGATTCTCATCGGCTCGCTCTATGGGGAGTTTGAACCTAAGGAAATGGTCTCCCGTAATGCGATGTATGCAGCGGTTAAGGACAAGAACTGGTATTGGAATAACGATTACCAAATTCTGAATGGTGTTCACGTTTACGGCCGCCGCTACAAGCCTTACGGAAATGTAAACTATCCAGAGGAGATCGAGAAGATTAGACAAATGACTGAATTGCGCGACGGAAGAATTCACGACGTCGCCCTAGGTGCTCCGGCCGGTAAGTCTGTTGACGATAACGCAACCCGTCCGCTTACCGAAGTTAAGACGAACTACAATCGACCGATCGAGTTTCTCGATGTAGACAAAGCAATCGATCAGTTCACTCTTCCAGAGGGCTACAAAATTGACTTGTTCGCTTCGGAAGCAGAATTTCCGGATCTTCGCAATCCCGTTCAGATGACCTTCGATAACCAAGGTCGCCTCTGGGTCGCAGTCATTCCCTCATACCCTCACTACCGGCCTGGGGCCGAACTGCCCAACGACAAGCTTCTCATATTTGAGGATACCAATAATGACGGTCGTGCAGACACACAGAAGGTGTTTGCAGACGGGCTACATATGCCAATTGGTTTCGAACTTGCTCCTGAAGGGGTTTACGTGGCGACCCAGCCCAATCTTTCGCTTGTAGTTGATGACGATGGGGACGACCGGGCTGATCGTGTGGAGATCCTCGTTCACGGATTCGATTCCCACGACACTCACCATTCGATATCCGCTTTTCTGGCCGACGCCTCGGGTGGGATCTATATGAACGAGGGACGATTCCTTCACTCGGCAGTCGAAACACCCTACGGTCCAGAGTACATGACGGATGGCGGGTTGTGGCGTTTCGATCCGAAGAATTGGAAACTCGAGCGTTTCATGCAAGTCGACGTATCCAATCCTTGGGGTGTAGCTATTGACGACTATGGCCAAACCTTCCTTTCTGACGCATCCGGAGGAGCTAATTGGTGGTCTTTGCCATTGTCAGCAAAAATACCACACGGACAGGAAATCGAAAAACTGGCACAGTTCACCACGCACCGTGTACGGCCCACTTCGGGAACCGAATTCGTTTCTTCACGACACTTTCCGGAGGATACTCAGGGGGACTTTCTTATCAACAACACGATCGGCTTTTTGGGTACGAAGCAGCACAGTGTCGTAGAAGATGGTGCGGGATTTACGGGTGAGCTAAAGCAGGACTTGATCATGTCGACTGATCCGAATTTCCGACCGGTAGATATGGAGTTCGCCCCTGATGGATCGCTCTACATTGTGGACTGGCACAACCCGCTAATTGGCCATATGCAACACAGTGCTCGCGACCCTAATCGCGACTCCGATCACGGTAGAATCTACAGGGTTACGTATCCATCGCGACCCCTTGTCAAACCCGTTCAGGTGGCAGGAGCCTCTGTCAGCCAATTACTGGAAAATCTGAAAGAACACGAGTATCGCACTCGGTATCGGACTCGTCGTGAGATTCGAGGACACCCAGCGAACAAGGTGATTCCCGCCGTTAAAAGATGGGTTCGAGGACTGGATAAAAATGATTCGAACTATGGCCGCAATCTTCTGGAGGCGCTTTGGGCAACTTGGGGTCAAAACCAAGTAGATCAGGGGATTCTTGAGCTTTGTCTCAATCATGAGGATCATAAGGTTAGGTCGGGAGCGGTTCGTGTTTTGAGATACACTTACGATAAGATTCCCAACAGTCATGATCTATTTATGAAAGCCGCGGTAGATGTGCATCCTCGCGTTCGCCTAGAAGCGATTGTTGCGTCCTCTTGGCAGAACAACGAGGAAGGGGCAGAAATCGCATTGGAAGGTCTCAAGAAACCCGTGACTAAATGGATGGGACGGGCCTACGAAGCCGTTTTTACCACTCTCGAAGATGATGCCAAGGTTCTCTATGAGTCGGGAAAGCTAAATATCGCGGGCAACCATTCTGCGAAGGAATTTTTAGCAGGGAATTTTGAATTCTACGACAGGAAACAAGGCGAAGTTAGGGTTGAGCAAATTAATCTTTCGAAGGATGACCTTGAGCTCTACCGACTGGGTGAAGAGGTCTATCATCGAGATGCTCACTGCAAGACTTGCCATGCTGCCGATGGTAAAGGGACGATTCCAAATATTTACCCGCCGTTGAACGCGAATGAGTGGGTCATGGGCGAGGACGAACGACTGATCAAGATCGTCCTAAAGGGACTTTGGGGAGCTATCGAAGTGGCCGGAAGGACTTATGACCCAGCTACCGGTGTCCCGCCGATGACCGGTTTTGGGGGCATGCTTAGCGATAAGGAAATAGCGGGAGTACTCACTTATGTGAGAGCCAAATTTGGTGACAAGAAAGCACTCGCGAAAGCCATTAAACCCGAAAAAGTAGCTGCGGTTCGAGAGGCGACCAAAGAACGTCAAAATTTTTATATGGTTGATGAGATACTGAAGGAGCATCCTTTTCCGAAAGGATTGGTAACGGGTTCTGCTGCCAAGCAGTGGCAATCTTATCCTGGCAAGTCTGGATCTGGGAGGGGTAAGAGCATTGTCCTTATCTCAGGAGACGAAGAGTACCGTTCCGAAGAGGCGATGTCGCAACTCGGTAAGATTCTTTCACAGCGCCATGGTTTCGACTGCACCGTCCTTTATGCACAGCATCCGGGCGAGCCAGGATTGATCGATCCCAACTTTGGAAATAACCTTCCTGGTCTGGAAGCGTTGCGCACCGCTGATCTGATGATCATCGCTACTCGTTTCCGAGATTTGCCGAACAACCAGATGAGAGAGATCGACGACTATTTGAAGTTGGGAAAACCCGTGATTGGATTGCGAACCGCAACCCACGCCTTCAATATTCAAGACAAGAATTCTAGGTACTTGCATTATAGTTTCAACTACAGCGGCGAAAAGAAAGCCTGGAAAAACGGGTTTGGTGAATTAGTTCTAGGCTCGACTTGGGTGAGCCATCACGGTTGGCACAAGCACGAAAGTACTCGCGGTATTTTGGTAGGTAACCACGAAATCGGCAATGGCATTGGCAAAGGCGACATATGGGGTCCAACCGACGTTTACGGGGTTCCGTTGCCACTTCCTGGTGATAGCAAACCAATCGTATTGGGAGAGGTCGTGGCAGGAATGGGCAAGCAACATTCAGCGGTTGGTCCAGGACCTTACGACAGATTTCCAAGGTACGGGAAAGAAGAGGGCTTCCATAAGAACGACCCAATGATGCCAGTCGCATGGACAAAGAGCTACCAAATCCCCGGGGGCGAAAAAGGTAAGGTCTTCACGACGACAATGGGCTCGTCCAACGATCTGGAAGCAGAGGGCACTCGACGCATGATCGTGAATGGAGTCCTTTGGGCCGTGGACATTCCTGTCCCTGAAGATGGAGCGAATGTGGACGTTGTGGGCGACTTCAAGGCTTCAATGTATGGCTTCCAGAGCGAGGAAGGTTACTGGCAGAAGAAAAATCTTAGAGTGACCGATTTCGATCTTTAATCACGTAGCAATAAGTCAGCTTCTTTCCTCAAAAACCGTCAATTTAGCTTAACAAGATGAAATTTAACCAACTCGCTTTCGCCCTCGTCGCTCTAGTTCCTACGCTGTTTAGCTTAAGTGGCAAGGATCGACCGAACATTCTTTTTATAATGTCTGATGATCACACGGCCCAAGCTATTGGGGCCTATGCGACGTTGCTTAAGGAACTAGATCCCACGCCCACCATAGATAAATTGGCGGAAGAGGGGGTTCTCTTTGAAAACGCGTTCTGCACCAATTCTATTTGCACGCCATCCCGAGCGAATATCATTACCGGTCTCTATAATCATAACAACGGAGTATTTGACTTGGGTGGAAGCATTACGCCTGAAAAGCAAACACTACCCATCCTAATGCGCGAAGCTGGCTACCAAACAGCAGTCATCGGAAAATGGCACCTCAAACAGGAACCGAATTTCGACTTCTACAAAGTGCTGCCTGGTCAAGGAAAGTATTTTGACACCGAATTTCGGATACAAGGTGATCGGCCATGGCCTCAAAACGTCGTTACCCACACGGGCGAGCATTCATCTGATGCAATTACTGACTCCGTTTTGGACTGGTTTAGAAATCAACGCGACCCCAACAAGCCCTTCTTCGTTTGCCATCAGTACAAGGCTCCGCACGACTATTTTGAAAATGCCCCGAGATATCAATCCTACCTAGCCGACGTTACCGTTCCAGAACCGGAAACGCTCTACGACGTACCGAACACTTTTGGCTCGCTGGCCACCCGCGGATGGCAAGACGAGCTTACACCCCATATTGGCACCTCCATCGGAAAACGGAATCCTCGGCGATCGTATGCCACTCATTTATTCGCCAAATTTCCTGAAGAATTCCCTCCCGGCTACGATCCCGCGTTGGCCACTGAAGAAGAGACTACCCGCATTTCGTACCAAGGCTATCTTAAAAAGTACCTTCGTTGCGTTAAGGGTGTGGATGACAATCTGAAGCGACTCTTCGACTACTTGAAGGCGGAAGGCCTATATGATAATACAGTGATTATTTATACCGGTGATCAGGGTTTCTGGCTTGGAGAAAAAGACTATCAAGACAAGCGTTGGGCCTATGATGAATCGGCTCGTATGCCGTTTATTGTACGCTACCCTAAGGAAATACCAGCTGGAATTCGAAGCGATGCTCTAATCGAAAATGTTGATTTTCCTGCTCTCATGCTGGACTACGCCGGCGTGAAGACTCCTAAGGAGTATCAAGGAAAGTCTTTCCGTTCGATCTGTGAAACCGGGAAAGAACCCGCAAACTGGAAGCCCGCGACCTACTACCGCTATTGGATGCATATGGCCCATCACGACAACCCAGGTGAAATGGCAATACGCACCAAGACGCACAAGCTCATCTATTTCTACGGAGCAAACTACAAAGGGGAATATCAAACACCACCAGCATGGGAATTATATGATCTCATTGAAGACCCACAGGAACTTCGAAACGTGTACTACGTTCCCAAGTACAAGAAGATCCGCGACGATCTTAAAGCTCAATTTGCTCAGCTTCGGAAAGATATCGGAGATGATGGCTCTCACTATCCAGAGTGCGAAACTGTTGTGCAGGAGTTTTGGGATTACAGTGAAGCAGACCGACTAAAAGCGATAGAGATTTCAGCAAATTTCAAGATGATCCGAGAAGCCGAACTGGCGAAGAATTAGGTTCTTAAAAAGTCTCTGTTGCGACGGCATATCAGGAGGAGAAGGTACTTTGAGGAGTGTACTCGATTTCGTTTAGAGGGCAGGGACAACGGAGCGGCCATCTATTTTACCTAATTCGGTCTCCTTTTATTGGGACCCTCAGGCTTGCCGACTAGCTATCGACCAAGAACCGGTTTGAACAGTTCTATTATCCGTTGAATATCCACATGGAGTGGCACATGTAGAAACGCGTATTTCGCTTTCATCTTCTCAGCTTCCCGACACATCAAGTACATAGAATAATTGCACACATAGCCACCTGCATTGTAAGTAATAGTGGTCTCCTTGGTCTTTGGAATCTTGAGAGATGTATACCGGAATTCAGGACCATAACTTTCAATTGGCTTACCGGTAGAGTAGGCCGACTCATGCCAATTCCGGGCGCGTCGCTCAATTCGGATTTTTCTCGCCAGAGGATGTTGCCCGATTCCTATGATAACTGTGGGTTGATGACGCTCTAACGCTGCTATGAACTGGTTAGGATCGAACCTAACTTCAAAAACGATCCCTCTCGCTAGTTTTAAACGATTGACCTCCCGAATGATATCTGTGGACACATTATGGTTATACTTTTCGTAGGGACCAAAACCGTAGACGAGGGGAATCACTTGCACGGCATCGTAAAAGTACGGTTCGTCTGGGCGATAAAAAACTGTATTATTATCGTCCGGGCGGAAAAAGTTTCCTGTCATTTCCATCGCACTTTCTGATCGACGAATAATAAAAATCGATACAGACACCGAATTAGTTGTCGCATGGTTGGCAAAAGTCACTTTTCTCTTTCGTTTAACATTGCCGTTTGGTTAGTTCGCGTAGGATTAGGGCAGTCTTAGACTTGTCGATGAGTACGCTCTGAAATGTGCTTACGCCATGCAGGCAGCAATTCCTATTCCGGCGTAGCCTGTGCCAATAGTGATAAGCTCTTTGCTCCGATATACGTACACAATAGAAGGAAACAAAGCTGCAGAAGATTGGTGAAAAGTCGTCGAACTATCGACTGGGTAACTCTATTTTCCGCTAATCTAAATGGGCCACTCAGGAAACGCCCGAAGCAGAATCAGGACTATTTTACGAATGGGACGATAATTAAAAGTCCAATAGCGTTAAAATATCCCGTCTTTTTAAATATTCTCCGGAGGGTGCCAAACGACGAACCATTCGATGGCGAGAATAGCAAAGATCGTATCAACCCGGATCTAATGTATGAACGCGGTCGATGCATTTATAAATATATTTTTGAATTAGCGACTCGATGACTTCGCTGAACGCTTTATTTCATCCGTGCTTGGATCATGGCCGCTATTTCGGGGAAACCTCTGGATTGGGCAAACATTGCCGCGGTTTCACCATCGACATCCGCGGCGTTGGGATCGGCGTTGTTGTCCAGCAAATACTGCACGACGTCGTGATTACCTTCAGCAGCGGCAAACATCAAGGGTGTCCAGCTTTCGTGTGAATCGATATCGTTCACGCTTGCACCGCGTCGATGAAGGATTGTTATCAGTTTTAGATTGGATCCGGTGCAGGCGAACATGAAAGCGGTGCGGTCAGTGCTGTCTCGCAAATCTAAGCGAGCTCCCGCTTCCAACAGTCTTTCAGCGATCTCAGTATGACCATTGAAGGCCGCAAGCATCAGAGGTGTTCGCCCATTTTCGTCGACAATATTGGGTTCGATTCCGGCCTCGAGAGCCAAACTAATGGCTTCCACGTTTCCATTTAACGCAGAGTCCATGATAAATTCAATAGGGATAGAAGGTAGGGCGTCTTTGTGAGCTAGAGTCTTCTTAGAGGCCTGGGAAGCGGTGCTGTTTGCAGAATTCGTGTCAGTTTTGGAATCACTGCAGCCCAAGAGGACAATTGCCAGTAAGAAAGTAAAAAGCCAACGGGAGATCTCCATCTGGCACGAGCATTCGGGAATTTGATTTAAAAGGCAAATGGAATATAAGCTACGCATTTGTGCGCCGTCGTGTCCTACCTTGAGTCGACGCTTGCATTGGTGTGCCATTGTTTCTACCAGTAGAGCCATGATAAGACTTACAAAACGGATAACAGTAGCACTGTTTTCGTTACCTGTTTTCTCACTGCTTGAAGCAGATTTTAATGAAGAAAGCATTGCGGTAGAGCACGCACATGTACATGCAATGCGTAACATGATGGTGCTCCAGGCCCGGCCAGCCCCCAGGAACTCCGACCCGGCGAAAAGGCGATCCATCAAAGATGCGAAAAACGAAAAAACGGGCAAGCTTCCGCCAGAGCCGGACGCCAGTTTGGAATCTTACGCGATATATGGCGAAACCGCACCTCGTCCACAGGCGACTGACCGCGTATCGACTTCACTCCCACTCCGACTGGAGGACAACAGCCGGATTGCTCTGATCGGAAACACGCTATTTGATCGCGATCGCCTGTTCGGATATTTTGAGTCGCTGATTCATCAAACCCACGCCGACAAGAAACTTAGAATCAGAACCCTAGCCTGGTCTGCGGATGAGGTGAATCTACAGCCGAGACCCGACAACTTTGGTGATCTCGACCAGCATTTGACGGCACAAAAGGCCGATGTGATTTTCGCGGCCTATGGGTACAACGAGTCTTTCGCTGGTATCGGAGCGATCCCTAGTTTTAAGTCCAGACTAAGAGCATTCGTTCGGCATACTACTAGTCACGCCTACAACGGTCGATCTGCTCCTCAACTGGTATTGGTTTCTCCCATCGCAAATGAGAATATCGAGGGTGTCGCAGCGGCGGAACTGAACAACGATCGAATCGCCGCGTATACCCGTGCGATGGCGGAAATCGCAATGGAAGAAAGTGTGGGATTCATCGATGTGTTCGAAAATACGCTCATTGCGATGGCTGATCCTCGTTCGGACCTCACCTTCAATGGAGCCCATCTCGTCGACGAGGGCTACCGAGTCTTCGGCAAGGTCGCCTATGAGAAAACCTTTGGTGAAGAGCTGGCGCCTGAAGTAAACGAGCGGATACGAGAAGCCGTGGTGGAAAAGAACGAGCAATTCTTCTATCGGTACCGGCCTTTGAATACCTTTTACTACACTGGGGGGCGCAATAAGACCTATGGCTATCTCGATTTTCTACCAGCCATGCGTAACTTTGACATAATGGTGGATAATCGCGACCAAAGAATCTGGGATTTGGCTGCGGGCAAGCAGGTGCCCGAAGCGATTGACGATTCGAATGTTCCGGAGATGCCGGAGACGCATCAGTCGCGTGGGGCAAACGAGTATCTCAGTCCTGAGGATGAGCTCGATGCCTTCGACGTTGATCCACGGTTTGACGTTAACCTATTTGCGTCCGAAGAGGAGTTTCCCGACATAGCGTGCCCGATTCAAATGCGCTGGGATGCTCGGGGTCGCCTTTGGGTTAGTTGTTCCACGACTTATCCTCACGTTTATCCCGGCCAAAAGCCTAACGACAAGCTGGTCATTCTCGAAGACTTGGATGGTGATGGCAAAGCGGACAAGAGCACTGTGTTCGCGGACGACTTACACATACCGCTTAGCTTTGTCTTGGGAAATGGAGGCGTCTACATATCAGAGGAGCCAGACCTCGTATTTTTGAAGGATACGGACGGGGACGGGAAAGCAGATTTCCGAAGGCGCCTCTTAACAGGATTTGGCACCGAGGACTCGCATCACGCGCTTCACGATTTCGTATGGACACCCGATGGTGATTTGCTGTTTCGTGAGTCGATCTTTCACAATTCCCAAGTAGAAACTGTTTACGGTCCGATACGGGCTAAAAACAGTTCCTGGTTTCGCTACCGCCCTTCGACCCATCGACTAATTGCATTCGGAGCGTATCCAAATACTAACCCTTGGGGAGTCACTTTCGACGACTGGGGGAACCATGTGGCGAGCCATCCTATTTTCGCTTCTGCCTTTCACGCCACCAATCCACCCTATCCAGAACAGCATCCAAAGGCCTCTGGTATCCCAGCTTATTCGGGAACCTGTGGTCAGGAATTCATCGACTTCAGCTTTTGGCCAAAGGATCTGCAGGGTGGGTATGTTAAGGCCCGATACAAGCCAAATAATCGAATCGAAATTCACCGTTGGATTGAGCAAGAGGATTC